>Ga0075657_119_pt2 | contig 25244 bp, 30 predicted proteins | sample RifGroA1_FD_68402 | JGI IMG/M metagenome (GOLD analysis project Ga0075657, IMG submission 68402) | Microgenomates (Amesbacteria) bacterium GW2011_GWA1_47_16
ACCAATTGTTGAGTCAGAGTGGAACCCCCTTCAATTTTTCTGAAAAACAGGATTTTATATACTGCCCGGACATATCCCAGGGGATCAAAACCCTGGTGTTTGTAAAAATTCTTATCCTCAATAGCGATAGTTGCCTGTTTCAGGGTTAAAGGTATATCCTCTATTTTTACCGGCGTCCGTTTCTCCTGGTCAAAAACGTCATACAGCAATTCGCCGTTGCGGTCGAATATTTTCGTGGCAAATCCCTCCCTCCGGACAACTTTTTCCGGACTCGGCAGGTCTTTGGCATAAAATGCAAACAGCAGTATCATTCCCAAAAAACCCAGGATTGCAGCGGCAAAAATCAGGGTCGCCGCGGCAACCATTAGTTTACCTTTGTTTATTCCTGACCTGCCGTGTATTTTTCTTGATTTATTACGCAATATTTCTTTCCATTTCACCTGTTATATAATAAAGTAAGTCACTCCAATAAACAAATATGAGCCTTACCAAACGACGCAAAAAAATAGCCTCGATAATTATAGTTATCGCCAGCCTTGCACTGTTGGCAGGTTCAATTCTTCCTTACCTTACTCTGTACCGCTAAATACATGGATCTGACATTGCCGGTCACCCGTCTTCCGGGAATAGGCGAAAGCTCCGCGTCCAGGCTCAAAAAACTTCGCATTCACAGTATTTTTGACCTGCTTTATCATTTGCCCTTCCGCTACGAGGACCGTAGCAGGATAGTCGCTGCCTCTTCTGCCCAGGCTGGAGAAACTGTCACCCTCATCGGCCGACTGGACACTGTAAAAAACGCCTATACCCGCCACGGGAAAATACTTCAAAAGTCCGTCTTTTCGGATGCTTCAGGCAGTCTGCAGGTTATCTGGTTTAATCAGCCGTTTCTTTCCCGGACCATCAGAAAATCGTCTCCTGTAGCTCTTTACGGTAAAGTAGATTTTTTTGACCGCAAACCAGCCCTCATTTCCCCCGAATATGAATTGATAAATGAAGGCAATGTAGCCAGTAAATTAATCCATACCGCCCGCCTTATACCTGTCTACCCCGAGACTGCCGGTGTTTCATCCAAATGGCTGCGATCCAAAATCTTTCGTCTGTTGTCATTCCTTGATATCCCTGAAATACTACCCTTCGATCCGGGTATGCTGAAGTGGAAGGAGGCGCTTTGGAGCGCCCACTTCCCCGCATCTTATTCTGATGTACCTCCGGCACGAAACCGCCTGGCTTTCGATGAACTGCTTTTGCTGCAGCTGCTCGCCCTGCTTCGCCGGGATTCTTGGCGGCGCACTCCGCTGACCCATAAATTCCGGGTAAACAAAAATCTTCTTGACCGTTTTATTTCTTCTTTACCCTATACCTTGACTTCTGCCCAACTCAATGTAGTAGATGAAATCATCTCGGACCTCTCCCGTCCTTTTCCTGCAAACCGATTGCTTGAAGGCGATGTGGGCAGCGGCAAAACTGTTGTCGCCGCTTTTGCGGCCTTTATCGCTTCACAAAACGGTTTCCGGACACTTTTTATGGCTCCTACACAGATTCTAGCCCACCAGCACCATCAAACCCTGGTCTCCCTGTTTCGACCTTTTGATCTCAAAATCGGCCTTATCACCGGTTCGAAAAAAATAGACAACAGACATACGTCATTAGACATAATTGTCGGCACTCATGCCCTCATAAGCAAGTCTGTGAAATTGGACCGGGTTGGGCTGGTAGTAATAGATGAACAGCACCGTTTCGGTGTCGCCCAGAGGGCCGCTCTTGCCCTCAAAGGCGCCTCTCCTCATATCCTGACCATGACCGCCACACCCATCCCCAGGACGGTCGCGTTGACATTATATGGGGATCTGGATTTGTCAGTTATCGATGAACTTCCGCCGGGCCGGATTCCCGTCAAAACGTGGGTCGTCCCGGATTTCAAACGCCCGGCATCTTATTCATGGATCGCTTCCCAACTCGCATCAGGTCAATCACAGCTGTTTGTCGTCTGTCCTTTTATCGAGGAAAGCGAAACTCTGACTTCTGTCAGGGCAGCAACTGTTGAGTTTGACCGGCTCAAGCTGGTGTTCCCTGAATTTCCCACAGGCCTACTGCATGGCAGGTTGAAATCCGGGGAAAAAGAGAAGGTAATGGAAAAATTCAGGGCAGGGGAGTACCGGATTCTGGTCACCACTCCGGTGGTAGAGGTAGGTTTGGATATTCCCGCGGCCAATATTATGCTGGTGGAAGCGGCGGATCGGTTCGGTCTGGCGCAACTCCATCAGCTCCGGGGCAGGGTGGGCAGGGGAGATATCCAATCATATTGTCTATTGTTTACGGACAAGCCCACATCCCGCCTCAAGGCTATGGAACAGTACAACTCAGGTTTAAAACTAGCAGAGCTGGACCTGAAACTTCGCGGTCCGGGTGAACTGTACGGCACAGCCCAGCACGGTCTGCCTGATTTAAAAGTAGCGGACTACGGTGATTTGGAACTGATCGAAAAGTCCAGAAACTGCGCCCGGAATTTACTGCCCCGACTGGGAGAATATCCGCTGTTGCGCTCCCTGCTCAAAGAAGATAAAATTGCCCTCATCCAACCCAATTAAATATGACCCCGCTACCGAAACGCCGCCATTCCAGCCGCCGCCAGGGCAAACGCCGTGCCGCAATTAAACTCAAAATTCCCGCTCTCGCTCCATGTACCAACTGCCGACAGCTCACCCGTCCGCACCGTGCGTGTCAGCACTGCGGCTATTACAACGGCCGCAAAGTTACCAATCCATAAAGCCTCAGCATAGACGGTAAATGAAAACCTCCTCAGATCCACGGCATTTACACCGGTCAAAAATTATTCAGCATTTGTTTTCCTCGTCATTTCAAAAAAAACCGGATCCGATAGTCCGCCATATCTGGAAATGTCTGGATCGGATTGACCCCCAGATAGTCAACTCCGCACCGGAATGGCCTCTGGAAAAGCTTAACCCTGTCGATTTAGCCATTCTCCGCCTGGCAGTGTATGAACTTACCATTGACAAAAAGGCACCCTTTAAGGTTATTATTGACGAAGCTGTCGAACTGGCCAAAAAATACGGTGGTTCCGGGTCACCGGCTTTCATCAACGGAAGCTTAGGCAAGCTCGTCAAGCTTAATTACTTGGATCAGGCCTAAAGTGAATCCCAATCTTAAAATTGCCATCCTCGAGTTTCTGGCCAATGAATATCATCTGCCTGCGGCGGACATTTCTTCGGATACTGGTTTTTATTCAGACCTTAAGCTGAATGCGGACGAAGTAGCGGATCTTTTGACCCGGATGCAGGATGCACTGAATTTCACTCTGTCTGAGGATAAATTGGGGGAAATCAGGACAATAGACGACCTTTTCCTTGCTCTTGATCCCGAACCGGTTCAGGATTCGTTGGACGAGTAAATATGACTGTTAAGCCTCTGGAGCTGTATTTCCAAAATCCTGCCATTCTCAATTCTGCGCTTATTCACCGTTCATACTGCAACGAGCATCCCGGTACCGTTTCCAATGAACGCCTCGAATTTCTGGGCGATTCAGTCTTGTCACTGATTATCTCTGACCGGTTATTTAAATTATTTCCGCATGTCCCGGAAGGGGAGTTGACCGCCAGGCGCTCATATCTTGTCCAAACTTCCACACTGGCTGCCAAGGCAACTCAGTTGGATCTTTCAGCCAAACTTCTCTTAAGCCGGGGCGAGGAAGATTCCGGAGGTAGATTAAATCCGGGTCTTTTGGCCAATACCTTCGAAGCTGTCGTAGGTGCGCTGTTCCAGGATTCCGGAATCACAGCTTGTTACACCTATTTGACTGATGTGTTCCCGGATTCCGAACTCACCAGTCACTATGAAATCAAAGATCCCAAAAGCCAGCTTCAGGAAAAATCCCAAAGTCTGGGTTGGGGTACACCGTCATACCGGACAGTTTCTTCGACAGGTCCCGATCATGCCAAAAAATTTACCTTGGCTGTGGCCATAAATGGTCGTGAAGCCGCTATAGGTACCGGATCATCCAAACAGCGGGCAGAGACGGATGCCGCCCGCGCCGCCCTCAAAAGTTTGTTTCCCGAATAGTGCTGTTACCTTGGAACCCTTTTTTTGATATAATCTTCGCATGCTTAAAATCAAGCTTGCTCCCCACGGAAAAAAAGGAGATATCCAATATCGGATTGTCGTGGCTGAAGAAAATTCCAAAATTACCGGCCGCTGGATAGACCATCTGGGCTTCTATCGTCCGCGGACTAAAGAACTGGTAGTAGACGAGTCGGAAGTTAAAAGGTGGATTTCTCTCGGTGCCCAGCCGACGGAAAAAATCCGCCGACTTCTAAAAATACACTGACCCTGTCTATGGAAGAATATCTCAAATTCCTGATTACACCGCTGCTTTCAGTTCCTAAGGATCTGGAAATTTTATCCTCTGCCGGGACTTTTACTCTTAAGGTAGCACCCGAAGATGTAGGCAGGATTATCGGCAAACACGGAAATATGATATCCGCCCTCCGTACACTCCTACGCACATATAATACCCTGCACCGCCAGCCTCCCGTAAACCTGATCCTTGATACTCCTCCCGCTCCCGGCCCGGAAGTTAAAAAGGATTCGTAATGTCCTGACTCTCCCCGCTGTAGGGAACTGTCTCCGGTAGGGAAGAAAACAGCCTCAAAATACTCCTCATCTCGCTGACCGTTGATTTATATTCCGGCAAGGTTAATAGTTCGGATTCTGCGGGTATTTTGGACCACGGCGCCCAGGCCCCCTCCACTTTTATCTCCGCCCCTCCCCGGCCAAAATCGACTGTCCTGATTTTCATAAGCGGCATTTTTGTTTCCAGCTTTTCCAGAAGTTGAGCCAGTTGGCTGATATCGTTCACCGTAAATGCGGCTTGCAGCACCATGTCCTTGTCAGCGAAATTGTTTTTAGCTGACTCGCTAGCCTCTTTCACTTCACCTCCTTCGCCTTTATACTCCTCAAGATCGATGCCCAATTCCAGGCCGGCCGTGGAAAGCTCGGATCCGGTCAGCCAGGCTCTCTTCGCCGGGGGCACAGCCTTCACCATCAGACTCAAATCTTCAATTGCCAGGTTCTTATCCAGTTCCTTCAACTGGGCTAGCTTGGCTCTCAGCCGGGTCGCTTTATCCGACTGGGATTCTACCTTTTTCTGTCTTTCAAACAATTGTGACAAATTACCCTGTCCGCTGCCTGTTAAATATTTAACGCTCGAAAGAATAACCAAGCCGGCAAACAGCGGATATATTACCCATGTCCATTTTCTCCAGGCAATATCGTTCATAAAATCATTTGGCACCGTCAGCTAACACTATGACCGCGCTCCACCCTTTTTCTTTATCCCAGATTATCTTATCCATATAAGATCCTTTTCTCCCCTCTGACGCTTTCCGAACAAAAAGGTCGATATCGGCTGGATTTTCCACGGATATTTCCACTTCTTCCTTCTCTGTACCTGTATAGTTCCACCTGACTATCTGCACGCCTGGCTGGATCAGATATTTCGCCCTCTCGGACACCCGCCCGCGGTTTGTTAAAAATCCTTTTACCGCAGTACTGCGTTGGGCCAGTTTTCTTATCATCACTTCATTTTCAGACAGTTTTCCTGTCTGGGATAGCAGCTGGCTTACCTCAGCTGAAGTTTTCTGGTCCTTTCCTACCCAATACCACCACCACCCTAAAAGTCCGCAGGCAAATACCACATATGCCACCAAAACCGCTGTCGTAACTGCTACCACTGTCCTCCTGATAGCCGCTATCTTTTCTCGCTCTTCTCTCCGGTGGATCAGAAAATTAATAGTACTCATGAAGTTCTCATCGCCAGGCCGGCAGCTACAGCATAAAAAGGGCCTAATCCCAACAGCTGAGAAGTTTTATTTTTATCCATTTCTATTCTGTTAAAGGGGTTTCCCACAGCTACCTCCATTCCCAAAAGCCCTGAAAGCACATTCACTACTTCCGGAACCAGCGCTACCCCGCCGGATAAGGTTACCAGCTTTACCTGCTCCCCCCGGTGTTTGGACATATAAAAATCACCGGTTTTTCTCACCTCGGCTGTAATTACATTCATCACCGGTTTCATGGCCTCTGTGATTTTTCCCTGCATTTTCTGTGTATCAAACCCATAAGTCCTTTTGTATTCTTCAGCCTGCCCCGAAGCCAGCCCCAAAGCTGCTTCAATCGCCCTGGTGAAAGCCTCGCCGGCAGTCGGAATAGTCCGGGCAAAAACCATTTGTCCCGCTCTGACAATTCCCAAATCTGTGCTTTTGGCTCCGATATCCACGATCATCGACAGCGGGACATCGGCAGGGACAACCGCCCTGGCTGTGGCCATTAGTTCCGTTTCCAAAGCTACCACCTCCAAACCAGCCATATCAAACACCCTTACAAAGGAATCAACCAGATTTTTGGCTGCCGCAACCAATAAAACCTCCATCCCTCCGCCGGCTTCATCCCTTCTGATTATTTCATGGCTCCATACCGCTTTGTCGGCCGGTATGGGAATGTATTGTTCCACCTGCCACTGCAGCGCTTGTTTGACTTCCTCATCGCTCATCAGGGGAATTTCCACCACATGGGAAGATACTTGTTCTTCGGGTAGGGCAGCCGCTACCCGCCTGTTTTTGGCACCGGATTCTTTTACTGTCTTCCCTACAGCTGCGGCTATTACTCCCAGGTTATTCTGGTTACCCAATACACCCCCCGGGGGAGTGATTTCGCTGCCTATCGCTCCCAATTTCCACTTACCTTTTCCCACAGGGAAAAGTTCAACCAGCTTAATGGAGGCCGTACCGATATCAATCCCTAGCTTGGGCAGGGCAGTCATTTATATATTTTAAACGTTAATTGCTAAACATTAAACATTAAGTATTAAGTATTACTTAATAAGGCTGCTCCCCGAAAATACCGCGTTATCAAATATCGCCGGCAGGTCAGGATTTGCTGCGGTTGCCTTTATCCTCTGGCTGGCGTTTCCGGCTTGGCCGGTAGACTGGATTTCCGTACCCTGCACCGGAAAGGAGCTGCCTACTGCCACCACCGCTAATCTGACAGGTGTAGAATTAAACACAGGCCTTATCCTCAAAAACAATGGTGTACCGGAAGTCATGCCCAATTCGCTCAAATCGACGAGTTTAGAATATGTATATCCCATCGTTCCGCAGTTTCCTGTATCGGATACCATAAAATTCCATCTTCCCTGGGGATCATAGCCTCCTCTTCCCGAACTAATTAAACCCGATCCGGGGTCGAAGTATAGTATTACTTCCACACCTGTCTGTTCGCTGTTTTTCCCCCAACATATCCGTACATTATTCCCGGAATATCCGGTCATATCCACCGTCGCTGCGTCACCCTGGTCCACCACAAACGGCACCTCATATACAGTCCCGGCGCCGATGTTGCTGTTTGCGACATTGAATGTTGCGTTGGAGGAGGGGAGGGTGCCAGTACCGCCCGAACCTGCGATTAAACCGCCGAACGCCTGTTCTACTCCGGCCTCAGCTGCCTCCAAAGCCCTTGCGGACTCTTCCTGGACGGTAGTTACGTTTACTTCAGTTACGCTTCTGGAAATTATCGCCAGGCCGACAGTCAAACCCACTCCCACGATCAGGAGCACTATTACCAGCGCCTGTCCCCGGTATAACCGCTTCAGTTTTCTCACGCTTTTATTATGCGTGTGTCGACGGATTTATGTCAACTTTCTCATCAATTTCTCAGAGTTACCGTAGACCTGAACAAAATTCCGTTCGTTTGAGATGAAGCCCGGTCCGTCACATCCGTATAAGACACTTTCTCCAGGGCATAGCAGATATCCACGGATCTGCTGTTGGCACTGCAGGTAAAAAACCTGCCGCCGCATTCGGCGGGTAGTTGCACGGATACCTGGTCTGATGTCAAATAGCTGGAGCTCAGAGCGCTGGTGGATGCTATCCGGTTTCCGGAAAGCTCATAATAAAATATCCCCCCGTCCGAGGCAGATATGTCCAGTCTCGTGGCCGTTGTGCAGACTATATCTCTCGAATACCTCAGAAGCGAAATCATCGAATTCATCACATAAGCTCCTTCATTATTTACTTCCGATACCGTAGCTGCTTTTCTGGCACTGCGGAAAGTAGAAAACAACATCACATTCGCCGCCATCACTACCAGGGTAAACAGCGAAAAAGAAACAATCACCTCAATTAATGTAAAACCTTTTTTTTTCTTGAACATTAATATTAGTATCTCGTAAAAACTTTTGTCTGAACCGATTTCAGCGTATTCGAACCTTCACGCCAGGTAACCTGGGACACAATGGTAATTTGCTCTACCGGATAGCCTCCGCCCGTAGGGATGGTACTGCTGTTGGTAAATCCCAATGTACTGGTATACTCCGTCCCGGTAATGGCACAGCTGGCAAAATTAAAAATGGCCACTCCGTCAAAACACTTGTTGCCATTATAGGTGGCCTTAAACGCTTCCCATCCTAATATTTCTTTCTCTCCCTCCAGAAATTCCAGTGGCTTGGTCGCATGTGCGGTGGCCACAGCCTGGCGTTTGGCGGCTCCGGAATTTGTGGTAGACCGGGTCGCAATCTGTACCAAGCCGGCCAAAGCTACAGCCACTACAGCGAAAGCTATGACTACTTCAATAATCATTTGTCCTGTTACGTTTTTTAAATTTTTCATTTGACTTCTCCTGATCTGTAGACGGTAACAGTTCGGGATAAATTGAGTACCGGGTCCCTCAGGATGAATGCCACCTGCTGGTCGACTATGGTCGGGGTTGATTGGAAATCCGCTCCCTGATTTAGCGGCTTAAAAATCACCGCTATGGAGCTTCTGGCAGGCACTGAGGTCAGAGTGATATTCGCCGGTATTATTTCAGCCAGTCTGTTTGTAAAATTCACTGTTTCACAATAGCCGTTCAAAACGAAAGACGGATCGTTTATATTTACACTTACCTGCCACCCGGTGAGCATTTTATCCCCGTTTCCGCATACCCCTCCGGCCGCCCCGCATGCTTCACAATTTTTGTTGCCGGATAGCGCGTGTGCCCTTGCGGTGGAGAAAGTCTGCAGCAGTCTTTTAGTTGAAGAGTCAAGCTCCTGTACCCGGGTTGCCCTGCGGAAATTTGTCATACCCCAACCTATGCCCAAAGTGATCAAAGCCATTGCTAAAAGGATTTCCAGGAGGGTAAAACCGGCTCTTTTCATCTCTTTCAGGGGTTGGTCAACCTGAAACTACAGGTAAACGTACCACAGCTTCTGCATGCCGGTGTTGCAGACACCGGAGTCGTCACTTTCTCCAGCGCCGTACAAAGAGTGTAGGTGACACATCTGTCCGAAGCAGATCCGTTGCAGTTTCCGCCGCCCGAGTCAAACGGACGGTAACTATAAACACGACTAGTCGCACCCAAAGGATCCGTCGGCCAGGAACTCAAATAATTTGCCAGTCCGGGTATGGAAGCTGAATTTACTTCACATCCCGCTCCCGCCGGGGCACAGGGAGGATAACCGGCATTATCATTCCGGTATATTTCAAGGGACGATGCCACACTGGAAAGATCGGACTTGCGTCTTGTGTCGCGGCCGTATTTCTGCGAGCCGCTGCCGATTTGCGACATTACCCCTGCAGACAGCACCATCATCACCCCCATCGCCACCACCAGTTCAATCAACGAAAAACCGTCTTTCTTCTTCCGGGCAGGAACATTGAACATTGATTATTGGATATAGAAAGTTAATTCTTGACGAACCACTTACATTGTACACGTTCTGAGCACTTTTCTGTCAAACCCGTCTTTTCCTGTTTGTCTCTTCTGTATTCCAGTCCGCTGTAAATAGTAAAATTCTGCCCTGAGTCATCCGTTTTATACACATATGTCCAGCCTTTCTCCGCCCATGGATCCCGGGGTATTTTCGGCAGGTATTGGACGTTGTCCTGATCAATCATCGGTCCTTCCCCCCATTCACAGATTTCTTGTCCCTCTCTTCCGCAGCTGACAATCCTTCCGTTTTCTTCCGGGGGAAAGTGAGCGTAATCGGAAAAATACCGCCCCAAGGCTCTGGCCACCAGCTCAGTATCTGCTTTCCTTTGGGCGTCCCGCGTTTTCATTCCTCCTATAGCTAACTGCCATGAGGAAATAAGCATTATACCCGCTACCGTCCCTATTACAAAAACCAGTTCATTTTTTTTCCAGTTAAAAATCGAAAATTTCTCCATTTTCAATAATGAAAAACGTTAAATGTTAAATGATAAATGATTAAATTATTAAATATTTAATTATTGTCTTCCCCCCCCAATATGCCATCCATCCTCCGATTACCAGAAACGGCCCGAAAGCGATCTGGCTTTTCAGCTTTCGCTTTCCGGCAGCCAGCAGCCAGCCTCCCGCGAATCCACCCAATACAAACGCCATCCACAATGCCACCAGGGTTCCTGCTGCACCCAGCCAAAATCCCAATACAGCGGCAATTTCCACATCTCCGAATCCCATAGCCTTTCCCTTGGAAACCGCCCATATCCCGCCGATGATGCCTACTCCCAATGCCGCACCCGGCAATAAAAAATTAAATATTAAATTAAATGATAAGTGATAAATGGTCAAAAGATAAATAATGACCAGGATTGCCCACACCCCCACCATCGCCTCCGCCACCATCTGAGTTTCCCAATCCATAAAAGCGATCACCACGCTTACCCACCACATCATCGCCAATAAGATGGATTGAACATTGGACATTGGACATTGGACATTGAATATTGGACATTGAATATTGAAAAATATGAATCCTCCCGCCGTTACTAATTCCACCACCAGATTCCGAAAGGGGATTGGAGATCGGCAATACCGGCACTTTCCCCCAAGCCCGATATATGAAACTACCGGTATCAGGTCTTTCCATCCCAGAGTATGCCCGCATTTATCGCAATGTGATCTGCCGGCAAACCACGACTCTTCACGGGGTAGTCGGTCAATTACCGCGTTCGCCGCGCTTCCCGCCGCCAGTCCGTATATTCCCCATAAAATCCAATCCATTGCCTTCGATCGTATCACCTGCTATGTGTCGTCTGCAATTCAGGGGCACGCATCAGCGCAGTTGACTACGGCGCAGGTCTTGCCAGAACCAGAATCCCATCTCCATCTGTTCCATCCTTGATTGACATATTTTTTTGCTTTCACTTGTCCGCATATCCGGGCATCCGCACCGGCGTTAGTGGTGTATTCATAAGGCGCATACTCGGCAGGCGCATCCGGAGCCACCGTCAGCTCCCCGGTGCTCTGAATTAAAGCCTTCATACCGGCATAATCCGAATCCGGGTAAAGTCCGTTGTTTTGGGATGCGAATGCCTGCAAGGCTGTGCCATATTGGCCTATATCGTTTAATACTCGGGTATCATTCGCCTGGGCAATCTTGTCCTGGGGATTGATCAAGGCCACTACTCCGGCAGCTATTACTGCCAGGACGCCGATTACTACCAGTAGTTCAATCAACGTAAAACCTCTTTTAAATACTCTCACTATACAAATAGTATCACCATACTCTTCTTATATTATGCGCTGACGGGACATCAGGGACAGGAGTCAGCACAACCGGAAACGGCGCAGGCCCTGCCTGAAACAGAATCCCATTTCCACCAGTTCAAGCTTTGACTTGTGTATTTTAAAGCTTTCACTTGTCCGCATACCCGGGCGTCTGCACCGGAAGTTGTTGAATATTCATAAGACGCATATCCGGTAGGTGCATCCGGAGCAGCAGTCAGCTCTCCGGTACTCTGCACAACAGCTTTCATACCCACATAATCCGTATCCGGGTAAAGTCCGTTGTTTTGGGCAGAGTAAGATTGCAGCGCTGTTGCGTATTGGCCAATGTCGTTGATGACTTTAGAGTCATTGGCTTGGGCAATCTTGTCCTGGGGATTTACTGCCAGGACGCCGATTACTACCAGTAGTTCAATCAACGTAAAACCTTTTTTAAATGCTCTCATTCTCTCTCACCCCCTTTGATTATTGAACATTGAATATCGATCATTGAATATTTATTTAAAACTGGTTGGTAATGCTGTATATGGGCATAACGACAGCGTACATCAAAAACCCGACTCCGATCGCCAGTACAATCAGTATCAAAGGTTCAATTGCGGTTGTCAAGCCTTTAATCTTTTGCTCGGATTCCAGCTCAAAATATTTGGAAAGTTTGAACAGAACTTCATCGATTTTGCCTGTTTCTTCGCCCACAGCGATCATTTGACCCATCACCGGCGGGAAAATCTCGCTTTCAGAAAAAGCAATGGATATGGGAAATCCTTTTTCCACCTGGCGGGCAATGCGTCTGACATCTTTCTCCACCATCACATTGCCCAGAGCATCGGCAACGATATTCAGAGCATCGATCACGGAAATTCCGGAACCGATAAGCAGGGATAGTGTCCGGCTAAGTTCCGTCAGCATTACCTGTCTGGTGAGTTCTCCGGTTATCGGTATCCGATATTTCAGCGTGTCCCATTTTCGGATACCCGTTTCCGTCGCCATAAACGCCCTTAATCCATACATCCCCAAAAACAGTAAGCTTCCCCACAGCCACCAATAGGTGGTAAAGGCATCCGAAAGCCACATTATCGCCCTGGTAGCCAGCGGTAATTCTGCATTAAAGTCCGCATAAAGGTCTGTTATTTTCGGTATTACCAGCCACATCATCAAAAACATTACTCCCACCATTCCCATTAGGATAATTGCCGGATAGACCATTGCTCCCTTCACTTTGCTCGTGAATTCCCGTGTTTTTTCGGAATTGTCCGCCAGCCGATTCAGCACGTTTTCCATCACTCCTGCAGCTTCCCCAGCTTTTACCAGCGCCACATAAACTTTGGAAAAAACACTTGGATGTCTGGTCATGGAAGAAGACAGTGACAGCCCTCCCTGAATGTCGGTCAGAAGGGCTCCTACCACCCCGGATAGTCCTGGGGGAGACTGCGCTTTCAAAAGGTTTAATGCATCAGTCAGGGGTAATCCGGCAGTAATCATGGTGGACAGCTGCCGCGTAAAATTGGCCAAATCGTTATATTTGACTTTTCCCCATATTTCAAAAATTGCCGAAAAATCCACAAAGGGTTTTATTTCCGAGAAATTAATGGGGAACAGTTGATCCCTTTTCAGAGCTTCGGCCGCCACCTTGGGAGATCCCCCTTCCACCGTCCCGCGGATAGTTCTTCCGGAAGAGTCTTTGGCAGTATACCTGTATTTCATGACGCACCGCCCCGGATAAACCGGGATACATCAGCCGGCCGAAGCGCAAACGCCTGGGCAATCTCCAAGCTAATCACACTTTCCCGGGTCAGTTTGGCCAGCGTGCCTTCCAAAGAAACCATTCCATACTCGGACGAAGTCATAATAATATTGTCCAGCATGTGGGTCCTTCCTTCACGAATAGCAGTCCTCACAGCAGACGTCCCCACCATTATTTCATAGGCCGCAGTCCTGCCTCCGTTGATTTTGGGCACCAGTCTCTGTGAAAATACTGCCTCCAGGTTTGCTGCCAGCTGGGCCCGGACTTGCGGCTGCTGATTTTCCGGAAATACGTCCACAATTCTATCCACCGTCTGGGAGGCGGAATTGGTATGCAGGGTGGCAAACACCAGATGTCCCGTTTCAGCGATAGTCAAAGCGGCGGCTATCGTCTCAAAATCGCGCATCTCTCCGATCAGTACTATATCCGGATCCTCGCGCAGGGCCGACCTGAGGGCGATATCCCATGAATGGGTATCATTATGTATTTCTCTCTGTGATATTACTGCCCTCGCCGGTGTATACACGTACTCTATCGGGTCTTCGATAGTTACGATATGCACAGGGCGTGTCTGGTTGATTTCCTCAAGTATTGCCGCCAAAGTAGTGGATTTACCATGCCCGGTAGGTCCGGTTACCAATACAAATCCCTGCCTCAAAGTCGCGAAATCATGTGCTATTTTTGGCAGCCCCAGAGAATCAATGTCGGGAATTTCCTTGGCAATAAGGCGAAAACTGCCCGCCAGCGTGTTCCGTTGGAAATAGGCGTTTACCCTGTACCGGGCTTTCTCCCCGTAGGCAAACGAAAAATCCAGCTCCTTGTTCACTTCAAGCACCTGTTTCTGTTCGGGGGAAAGAATTCCTTCCATCAGTTGTTCCACCCGGGTGGGGGTCATTACCTCTTCGCCGGCAGTCGGCACCAAAAGACCGTCCAACCTTACCAGGGGAGGGGAACCGGCTATGAGGTGCAGGTCGGAAGCTCCTTTCTCTACCGTGTATTGCAATAGCTGTTGAATGGTCATGACTCTATTCTTGCGCAACTCTCAGCACTTCGTCAATGGATGTAACTCCCTCGACTGCTTTCATATAACCGTCCTGCTTCATGGATATCATCCCTTCGTCCACCGCCACTTTTTCGATCTGCACGCTGGAAGCCCTTTCCAAAATCAATCTGCCGATTTTTTCAGTCATCGGCAGCACTTCAAATATTCCCACTCTTCCCTGGTACCCGGTATTGCCGCACTGCTGGCAGCCCTCGCCTTTCAATAATTTCATAGGTTCTTTAACATGCGGCATCAGACTTCCCAGTACTTGCCTGATATCTGCTTCCACTTCAGGATTGGGCCGGTACTCCTTGCGGCAGGTATCACAAACGCGGCGTACTACCCTCTGCCCGACTATCGCCGTAATAGTGGAAGCCAGTAGGTAAGGCTCGGACTGCATATCCAAAAGCCTGGGCAAAGCCCCGGATGCGTTATTTGTATGCAGAGTGGAAAACACCAGGTGCCCGGTCAGCGCAGCCTGGATTGCCAGCTCCGCGGTTTCTTCGTCGCGTACCTCTCCGACCATGATAATGTTAGGGTCCTGGCGAAGAAAAGACCGCAGCCCGGATGCGAATGTCAGTCCCGCTTGAGGGTTGATCTGGACCTGGTTTACCCCTCCTATCTGATATTCCACCGGGTCCTCCAGTGTCAGAATATTTACCTTAATTGTGTTTATCCGCGAAAGAATGGAATATAGGGTCGTAGTTTTTCCCGAACCTGTCGGCCCGGTAACCAATATAATTCCGTGAGGACGAAGTACGGCTTCCTCAAGGTTTTTCAAAGCCCGTCCCCGCAGGCCAAGTTCAGGTAAAGTAGGCACTGCACCCGTTTTTTTCAAAAGCCTCATGACAATTTTTTCTCCGTGCACGGTAGGTAAGGAAGATACGCGCAGATCAACTTCTTCCACGTCTGTCTGAAAATTAAATCTTCCGTCCTGGGGAGTTCTCTTTTCGTCAATTTTCATATCAGACAAAATCTTTACCCTCGAAATAAGCGAGTCGTGTATTTTCCTCGGCAGCACCAGTTTCTCATGCAGTATTCCGTCAATCCGATATCGTACTCTTGTCCTTTCTTCCAATGGTTCGATATGCACGTCGGAAGCACGGGACTTTATGGCAAATTCCAAAATCGTGGTGACTATTTTGGCAATTGGCGCCTCTCTGATCAGCTCATTTACTTTCCGGATGTTTACTGTCTTAACTTCTACATTACCCGATGTTCCGGCTTCTTTGAGTGCGGCCGTGACTTCGGTAGATAGGCTCTGTTCATACTTGGAATCGATGCTGTCTTTGACTTCCGCCGGTGATGCCGCAAATATTTTGACCTTAATGCCGGTTTTTTTCTCCAGAAATTCCACTGCAGCCAAATCCAGGGGATTTGCCATAGCCACATACAACTCTCCTGTGGATGGCTTGTAATCAAAAGGTATGGCTTTCAGGCGCGATGCTACTGCCCGATCCACGTACCCCAAAGCTATGGGGGACATGGCTTTGTCTTCGAGTTTTACAAACGGAATATTAGCGCTTTTTGCCCCCGCCATCAGCACGTCGTCTTCCGTTACTAATCCCTGTTTGATCACCCATTCGCTCATCGGCTCACCGGTGGAAATAAATGCCAGTTTAGCCCTCTCCTGATCCTTTGTTTTGAGTTTCCCTTCCTGTACCAAAGCGTTAATAGCGGATTCGTCAGGCGAATCAGACGTCAAGTCAGTCCTTTGGGCAGGCATATAATAATAATAACATGCATTCCTACCTCACTGCAGTCATGCCGCAAATCGCGTCCGGCCCGGATATTCTGATTATTTCTCCCGAAACGTCAATCGGTATCGGGGAAGTCAGGCAGATCAGTCATTTTCTATCCCGCAGGCCGGTGCTGTCCGAAAAAAATATTGTGATTATAAACTCTGCCGAAAAATTGACTCTTCCCGCCCAGCATGCACTCCTCAAAACTTTGGAGGAACCACCCGGCGCCAGTGAAATTTATTTAGTGACTTCTTTTCCGGATCAACTGCTGCCAACGATCCTTTCCCGGATCCAGATCATCCCATCCAAATTACCCCAATTAGACCAATTGCCCCAATTAGACCAATTCGCTCTTCTCTGCGAAAAAATCGTTTCCTCCGGGGCAGGGGAGCGTTTGGAAATAATGGAAAAACAAAAATTTACCAAGGTCTCCGCCCTGCAATTCCTGGACGATCTGGAACAGCATATCCATTTACAAATTAAATCCGGTTCTTCTTCTCTGACTCCTGAAACTTATTCCCTCATCACCGATACCCGCAAATACTTAAATGCCAATGTCTCCGTCCGCCTAGCCATGTCCAATCTGTTCCTCAAACTCTGAAACCATTGACTTGCAGTTACTACAAGTTAAAATCTTTGCATGACTTTGGAGGTCCGAAGTAAAGATTACAACTTTAATGTACATAAGGACGACGAGGTTACTTTATTTCTGTTAGATGCATGGGGATCAAAAAATCCTATTACTCTAATTGGAGACGAAAAAGGTGGAACAATGGTTATTCCTGCAACCACGTCGAAAAATCTGGTTTCAATGAAGGGTCGGTTAACATTGCCTCCAGGAGAAGAGGCGTTAGTCTTAAACTACTATAACTCTGAGTGGCGGACTGTAAAAATTCAAGGTAAATAAAATCACTTCACAGCTTGAATTCTCCACCCTTAGTTGTTAATATAAATAAGTAACTGGCGGCTGTTTAAGGCCGCCGCATATTTGTCATCAAACCATGCCTGCCAGGACTCCCAAACAAGATTCATATACCGCCGCTTCCATTCAGGTACTGGAAGGCCTCGAACCCGTCCGCAAACGCCCTGGGATGTATATCGGCTCTACCGATAGTAAAGGCCTCCACCATCTCATCTGGGAAATAGCAGATAACTCCGTGGATGAAGCATTGGCTGGTTTCGCCAAACACATTTGGGTCACCCTGCACAAGGATAATTCCATTTCTGTCCAGGACGACGGCCGCGGCATCCCCGTGGATATCCATCCCGTAGCCAAAATCTCAGCTCTCGAGCTGACCATGACCAAGCTTCACGCCGGTGGTAAATTCACCGAATCAGCTTATAAAGTCTCCGGCGGTCTGCACGGTGTCGGTGCTTCCGTCACGAACGCTCTTTCGGATCACATGCGGGTGGAAGTCCGCCGCGATGGAAAAGTTTATTACCAGGAATACGATCGGGGAATTGCCCGCCGCAAGGTAGACCTTGCCGATAAACCCATTTCACCTTCAATAGCCGGTTCCGGGACTTTTACCCACTTCCAACCGGATAAGACGATGTTTACGTCAATCGAGTTTGACCCTAAGGCTATTGAAAATTCCATAAGAAACCGTGCCTATCTCATTGCCGGATTGCATTTTTATTTCACCAATGAGTTCACCGCTGTCACCAAACAATTTTATTTTGAATCCGGTATTAAATCTCTCGTCTCCCATATGAACCGCAACAAAAAAGCCTTGCACGATACCATTTATATTCACCGGACATCTGACCATGTGGATGTCGAAGCCTCCCTGCAGTACAACGATAGTTTCACCGAAAATATCGAATCCTTCGTCAACGTCATCAATACCGTAGATGGAGGTACCCACGTCACCGGTTTCCGCATCGCGCTTACCCGGGCTATAAACGACTACGCCCACAAAATCGGCGCCCTCAAGGAAGGGGAAAATGGGCTAACCGGCGAGGATATGCGGGAGGGTCTGACAGCCATCATTTATGTCAAAATTCCCACTCAGGCTATCCAGTTCGAATCTCAGACCAAAGCCAAACTGAACAATCCGGAGGTGCAGGGCATTGTCAACGTCGTCGTCAAAGAGGGCTTGGACACTTTTTTTGAGGAAAATCCGTCGGAAGGCCGCCGGATCATAGAAAAAGTTTTATTGGCCGCCCGCGCCCGATTGGCCGCCCGCGCCGCCAAGGACGCCGTTCTCCGAAAAGGCGCCCTTGAAGGGATGACACTTCCGGGCAAGCTGGCGGACTGCCAGTCCCGCGACCCCTCGCTATCCGAGCTGTTTGTAGTTGAGGGAGATTCGGCGGGAGGGTCTGCCAAAAACGGCCGTGACCGCAAATTCCAGGCGATTCTCCCTCTCTTCGGCAAAGTCCTCAATACTGAAAGAGCCCGGATAGATCAGATCATCGAATCGGATAAATTCAAAAGTCTGATTGTGGCTGTCGGTGCCGGAATAGGGGAGCAGTTCAATCTGGATAAACTGCGCTACCACAAAATCATCATCATGGCCGATGCCGATGTGGACGGATCCCATATCAAATGTCTCTATATCACTTTCTTTTACCGCCATCTGAAAGACATCGTGGAAAACGGTTTTTTATATATTGCTATGCCTCCTCTTTACAAAGTCGAAATCGCCAAAAAATCACTGTACGCGTACACGGACGAAGAGCGGGATAAAATAATTTCCGCCCACCCCGGAGCCAAATTTTCCATCCAGCGCTACAAAGGTCTGGGGGAAATGAATGCATCCGAACTCTGGGAAACTACAATGGACCCGGAACATCGGTTGCTCAAGCAGGTCACGGTTTCGGACGCTTCGGAAGCGGACGCCGTCTTCTCCATGCTCATGGGCGACGAAGTTCCCCCGCGCAAAAAATTCATCACCACCCACGCAAGAAATGCCACTCTCGATATATAAAGGCATTTCGCAGCCCTCCTGACATCGCTCTTTGCATCGTATACGGATAGTATTGAAAAGATGCAAAGTAAGATGAGGAGGGCGAGGAACGCTACTTTGGATATTTAAGAAGAGAAAATTACTAAAAAACTATTTGTCCATCTACTTCTCCCGGCCGGGGGTGCTGGGGACATTTTGAGCCCGGATTGAACGATGCGTTCATAAAATCCATATTCCCTACAGCCTTCTTTCTTAACACACCGACCCACTTCTTTACCAGCTCGACAGCGGCCTCGTCCGACACTTTATCACCGGTTAAATGAAGTTCCGGGTAAGACTTGACTACTGCCTCTTTCCATCTTTTCCAGGTTTGTTCTATCGTTTCTTCCCGCTCCCATTGGTCCGCCTGCCACCTGGCAGCCGCTTTTCTTTCAGTCGGGGTCGGACCGCTTATCTGTCCCTCGGTTACCATTGTTAGCTGAACCTCTAATAGATTAACTACTTCGTTGCACATGGCAAATGGAAATGAAGATGTAATTTCCGGTAAACCTGCAATTAACCCTGCGTCGCTTTTTACAGAAATCTCATGTCCGCAAAACTTGGCTAAAGTAGAAAATTTATTTATATCCAAACCTGCCAGCCAGGCTCCCATCTTTATCTCATTGTAGAATGGGCAGACATTAACTTCCTCGACTTTTCCCAGCAAATTCGGTTGTACGTTCTTTTGTCTGAAGTGTTCGCCCGTTAACAGTCGCTCCAAATTCATTATCCTCAAAATACCCCCTGGGACACTGCATGTCAATAAGTCATATTTCAACTTCCCCCTTTTCACTGTAATTACATCTGTTATATAATGTAGCCCATAACATGGCCCCCATTCCCTTCGCCGTCACCGCTGCTCTTGCTGCAATAGCTTACGGCGCGTATCTCTTCTATACCATAAATAAATCTCCCTCCGGCAACGAAAAGATGAATTCCGTGGCGGCCGCCATCGCCGAAGGTGCCGTTGCCTACCTCAACCGTCAGGCAATCACCCTGGCCGCCATCGGCGCAGTATTGGCCATTGTCCTCTGGTTGGCGCTCGGATCAGTTACAGCCATCGGCTTCGTTATCGGTGGTTTTGTATCTGCCCTGGCCGGATTCATCGGTATGCATACCAGCATCAGGGCAAATGTCCGTACCGCAGCTGCCGCCCAAAAAGGTCTTGGGCCGGCCCTATCAATGGCTTTCCAGGGTGGTTCTGTCACCGGATTTCTGGTCGTCGGTCTGGCTTTGCTGACTACGGCTCTGTTTTATGCATGGACGGGGGATCCGCGGGCCATGATCGGCCTCGGATTCGGCGGTTCTCTGGTTTCTGTATTTGCCCGTCTCGGCGGTGGCATTTATACCAAGTCGGCGGATGTGGGTACGGACATGGTCGGCAAAATCGAAGCCGGTATACCTGAAGACGATCCCAGGAATCCCGGGGTCATTGCCGATCTGGTAGGGGATAATGTAGGTGACTGCGCCGGCATGGCCGCCGATTTGTTTGAAACTTACGTAGTTACGCTGCTTTCGGCTATGCTGATCGCCAGTCTTACATTCGGATCGGATTTTCCGTCCGCAGTCGTTTTTCCGCTTTACATTGCCGGCGGAGGTGTTTTCACTTCTATTTTAGGCAGTCTTTTTGTCCGGACAAACGACCCCAAATCCATCATGCCAGCGTTGTATAAAGGCCTGATTATTGCTCTCGGATCCTCAGCCCTGGTCTTTTATTATCTGGTTTCCCGCTATCTATCGCCCGCCGGTCTCCCATTAATAAACGCTTTTCTTGCCACTCTCATCGGTACCGGCGTCACCACCATGATGGTCCTTTTTACCGAATTCTATACCTCCAAAAAATTCTCATCGGTCAAAAATCTGGCCCAGGCCTCCGTTTCCGGACACGGATCAAATATCATCGCCGGGCTGGCACTTTCCCTCAAATCCACTTTCTGGCCGGTCATTTTCCTGGCTCTGGCTGCTTTGGGGGCTTATCTTTTGTCGGGCCTGTACGGTGTCGCGCTGGCTGCTCTCAGTATGTTGTCCTCCACCGGAATTATCATAGCTATCGATGCTTTCGGTCTTGAGACTCCTGGGCCGGAATCTGGTATTTGATCTATCTGATCCCCTGGTCATCACCGGCTTGTTTCTCGGTGCGGCTTTGCCTTATTTGTTCACCTCCTATGCCATGAATGCCGTAGGCATCGCCAGCGGGGCAGTGGTTACCGAAGTCCGCCGCCAGTTCAAGACCATCAAAGGCATCATGACCGGTAAAGCCCGGCCGGATTACCGCCGGGCAGTAGATTTGGTAACTCAGGCCGCTTTGAGACAGATGATAGTCCCTGCGCTTATTCCGGTTCTGGCACCGATTATTATAGGTCTAATACTGGGGCCTGTAGCTTTGGGCGGGGCGCTGGTTGGTTCGATTATCACCGGAGTCTTTCTCGCTATTTCTATGACCACCGGTGGCGCTGCCTGGGATAATGCCAAAAAGTATATCGAGGAGGGTAATCTCGGGGGCAAGAAATCTCCCGCTCATCAGGCCGCGATTACAGGAGATACTGTTGGTGATCCCTACAAAGACACTGCCGGCCCGGCCGTCAACCCCATGATCAAGATCATCAACATCATCGCCCTTCTGTTGGTTCCTCTGCTTGTTTAAATATCAGATTAAACAGACCCTAAGGCCTTGATTTAAGACTCCTGAAAATGTAATATGGTTGGGTCCGGGCTTGGCCCGGAATTTATTGCTTCCTTATGCCCGATACTGCACCAGATCAGCTTCCCGATAACCCCCGCATTATTCAGGCGGAAATTACGGACGAGATGCAAAAAAACTTCCTGGATTATGCCATGTCGGTAATTGTAGCCCGGGCTTTGCCGGATGTCCGGGATGGTCTTAAGCCCGTCCACCGTCGGATTCTATATGCCTGCCACGACATGGGTTTAAAATATTCCGGCAAACACAGCAAATCTGCCAAAATTGTGGGAGAGGTGCTGGGCAAATACCATCCCCACGGAGACGTTCCTGTCTACGATGCCCTGGTCCGGCTGGCCCAGGAATTTTCCATGAGATATCCCCTGATAGATGGCCAGGGAAATTTCGGCTCCATAGACGGCGATTCTCCTGCCGCTATGCGCTATACGGAAGCCAAGCTTTCCAAAATTTCCGAGGAAATGCTGGTAGATCTGGACAAGGAAACTGTTGACCTGTTGGATAATTTTGACGGGACCCTGAAAGAACCGATATTTCTTCCGGCTAAACTCCCCAATTTGCTGTTAATGGGATCGGAGGGTATTGCCGTGGGAATGGCCACAAAAATTCCTCCCCACCACCTGGGCGAAGTGGTGGACGCAATCGTCCACCTGGTAGAAAATCCCGAAGCCTCAGTGGAAGAACTGATGCAGTTTGTCAAAGGTCCGGATTTCCCGACGCACGGGGCTATTTACGATTCCAAGGCAATTGCGGAAGTCTATGCCACCGGTCGCGGTCGGATAGTCGTCCGGGGAAAGGCGGAAATAGAAGAAACCAAATCAGGTAAGAACCAGATAATCATTTCCGAACTGCCCTACCAGGTAAACAAGGCCGAGTTGGTAGCCCGGATTGCGGATCTGGTCCACAATAAAAAAATCGACGGAATTTCAGACCTGCGGGACGAATCGGACCGGGATGGCATTAGGGTGGTTATCGAACTGAAACGCGATGCCAAACCCAAAGCCCTCTTGAACAATCTTTACAAACATACAGCCTTGCAGACCACTTTTCCCGCTAATATCGTCGCCCTGGTAGACGGTACTCCCCAGGTTCTGGGATTAAAGCAAATTCTGTCCGAATATATCAAACACCGCCAGCTGGTGATCACCCGCCGCTCGGAATACGACCTGCGTCGGGCCAGGGAAAGGGCTCACATCCTGGAAGGGTTAAAGATCGCTCTGGATCATCTGGATGCGGTGATCAAAACAATCAGGGAGTCTGCGGATTCCGATGTGGCCAAAAAAAACCTCATGGAACGCTTTGGTCTGACGGAGATTCAGGCAGTGGCGATTCTGGATATGCAGTTGCGGCGCCTGGCCGCGTTGGAGCGCCAAAAAATCGAAAACGAATACAAGCAGGTGATGGAAACAATCACTTTCCTGGAAGATCTCTTAGCCCATCCTGAAAAAATCCTGGCTCTTATAAAAACCGAGGGCCTGGAACTTAAGGAAAAATATCCTGAGCCGCGCCGTACCCGGGTTCACAAAAACCCCGTAGGTGAATTTTCTTACGAAGACCTCATCCCATCGGAGGATACCGTAATTACCATCACCTCCACAGGTTATATCAAGCGCCAAAATCCGTCCGCCTTTCGTACCCAGCATCGCGGAGGCAAGGGAGTCACGGGTATGACCACCAAAGAGGAGGACGAAATTGCCCAGTTGCTCACTGCAAATACACATGACGATATTCTTTTCTTCACCAGCAAAGGACGCGTTTTCAAAGTCAAAGCCTTTGATCTGCCGGAGGGTTCCCGCCAGTCCAAGGGCCAGGCTGTGGTAAACCTGATAAATATCCCCCAGGACGAAAAACTGCAGACGGTACTCTCCCTGGGTAAAAAGGATGCTTACAAATTCCTCCTGATGACCACTCACCGGGGTACGATCAAGAAAAGCAAGCTATCAGATTTTGATCATATCCGCCAGTCCGGTATTATCGCCATTAAATTGGAACAAGGTGACAGTCTGGAATGGGTTCGTCCGACCACAGGCACGGACCAGGTTCTAATAGTCTCAAAAGAAGGCAAATCCATTCGTTTCAGGGAAGAAGATGTCCGTCCCACTGCCCGCGACACTATGGGTGTCCGCGGTATAGAGTTGAAAAGCGGTGATTTCGTGGTTGGGAAAGAAGTATTTCCGGCTGGCCGGGAAGTAACCGACAAACGCCGCAAGGTTTTCGAAGATGTGCTCATCATTACTGAAAAAGGCCTGGGCAAGCGTACTTCGGTCAAAAACTGGCCTTTGCAAAAGCGCGGCGGTCAGGGGGTCAAAGCCGCCTCCATCAACGACAAAACAGGCAAGATCGTTACCTGTATCGGAGTCGATGAAAACGTGGAACAGGTGGTTTTGACCAGCCGCACCGCTCAGATCATCAAGCTTCCCCTGCGCAATATCCCCCGGTTGGGCCGCGATACCCAGGGTGTCATCCTCATGCGTCTTGGCAAGGCAGATTCTGTTGCCGCCGTTACCTATCTGGACAAAGACACCGAACCCGAAAAACCGTCAAAATGAGCGAATCTGAAGGGTCAAAAATCCACTTCCGGACGAAAGACAGATTTACCTTGGAAAAGGAAATAATATTTCAGGAATACTGTGGGCCCCTCTCCCTAAAATACGTCTGTGACTATTTTGGGATTCCTGCCACGCAGACAGAAATGGCCCGGAAAACTCTCTATGTTCCGGGAGAGGGGACAGATACACCTGAAGTCTGGCTATTGTATATTATTCTGATCGGGAGGAAAGTTTTTCAGGTGGCTCAAATCCCGAACATTACTATGACCCGGACGGAGGCCATTATGCCATTTATCTGGGCCGCACAGCTCCTCCGGAAAACGCTGCACCGGGAGCCGTAAACACTATTCATCTGCTTTGTCCTTATCGTGGTTTTTACACGGAATCGGAGCCGAATTTTGTCCACTACTGGGCAGATTACATCAAGGACGAAGAAAACCCTGAAAAAATCTACAAATATAAGGGTTATGGCTTGCTGGTTTATCCCTCTCTTGCTGATAAGCGGGAAGCAGTAGAAAAACTAAAGCAATATATCAAAGAGGTTAAATAATTAAAATAATGGACTACCGGGATTTGAGTTTCGTTCAGTACAGGATTCTTTCCGCCTTTATCAGGAAACCTCAACTGACTTACTCCGAAGCCCGACCGGAGGATATTGATAACGATCTGTACAAATATCACCTCAAATTCCTTCAGGAAAAGGGTGTTGTCTCCAAAACGGACACAGGGTACAGTCTGACGGACGACGGCAAAAAACTGGTTCAGTATCTGGACATTTCCGGCACTGCCCGGGAGACCTTCAAAATATCTGTCCTGTGCTATTTGTTTCACGGGGGAAATGTGCTTTTACAGAAACGTGCCCGCCAGCCGTATTTGGGAGATATCGAGGTCATCTCCGGGAAACTTCTCCCGGGGGAAGCCGTAGAAGCGGCAGCTGCACGCAAACTGCTGGAGGAAACAGGCCTGTCTGCCCGGTTTTCGCTGTC
>Ga0075657_124_pt1 | contig 19310 bp, 17 predicted proteins | sample RifGroA1_FD_68402 | JGI IMG/M metagenome (GOLD analysis project Ga0075657, IMG submission 68402) | Microgenomates (Amesbacteria) bacterium GW2011_GWA1_47_16
TCCTGACCTGGAAGGCTCCTTCCAGACCGTTTCGATCCAAAGAAAAACGGGCGCTGACCGTACCGATGGTAATTGCCATTTTGGTAGCGTTTATACTGGTGATCGCGGGAGAATGGGTGTTGATCGCGGTGGTGGCTGCACTGGTGTTTGCATATTACATGTGGACGACGGTGCCGCCCGAGGAAGCAGAATTTTCTCTCACTACACGGGGGGTGAGGGCGCACGGCAGCCTGTATACCTGGGACACGCTTGTCCGGTGGTGGGTAGAACAGAAATGGGACCACGATCTGATGATTGTGGAGACTCCGATGGTACTGGGAGGGAGACTGATACTGCCTATGGGTAAGAATCGTGAAGCAGTGGAAGGGGAGATGTCCAAATACCTGCTGATGGAAAAACCTCCCGACACCGCCTTGGACAAAATGGGCAAGTGGATGGAAGAGAAGTTTCCCCTGGAAGAAAAGATATAAATTAGGTGCTCCCAACAGGAATCGAACCTGTATCAGCAGTTCCGGAAACTGCTACTTTATCCGTTAAGCTATGGGAGCCTGGCGGAGGAGGTGGGGCTCGAACCCACACGCCGTATTACGGCAACGCTTTTCGAGAGCGTCCGGTTACCATTCCCTGCACTCCTCCTGTTAGTGCACCCGGATGGAATCGAACCATCATCAAAGGCTCCGCAAGCCTTTATTCTATCCATTGAACTACGGGTGCAGACACACTACCGAAGCTAATTTTATCACCTTTTGGATTCAAAACCGACTTAAAGGACTGATACAATTGGGGGATGGATTTAAGGATAAAAGCGGGACATTTACTGGTAATGCTGGCTGTGGGGGCAGCTTTTCTTTCGCGCGGGATATGGGTACTGGATCCGGATTTCGGTTGGCACCTGCGTATGGGGCAGATAATTTCGCTAACAGGTGTGCCTAATACAGACCCTTTTTCCTATACCATGCCCAGCTTTCCTTTTGTAGACCATGAATGGCTGACCAATTGGGGGATATATAAATTGTATGGGTTTACGGGGATGACAGGACTGGCCATTATCGGAGCGGGTATAACGGTGGCCGCGCTGGTAATTGCGGCAGCAGGAAGCAAGGGAAAATGGATGGCGGTGCCTGTGCTGCTGTCTGCCGGCGTACTGATCCATCGGGGGGGTGTGCGGCCGCAAATCCTGGACTGGGTGTTTTTGACATTGGTTCTGAGGCTGTTTGAGGATATGAGGCGCTGGGATAAGTGGAAGTGGGTATGGCCGGCAGTGATGCTGTTGTGGGCTAACCTGCACGGCGGTTTTCCTGTGGGAATTGCAGTCTCGGCTCTCATACTGGGATTGCGGGCAGTACAGGAAAAAAAGTTTAAGCTGCAGGACGGGGTGATATGGCTGACTGGCCTGGCGGCAACCTTTGCCAACCCAAACGGCTGGAGGCTGTGGCAAGAAGTGATATCCCAGGCGGCACTGAGTGGTTTTTTCAGAAAAACCATAATGGAATGGCAGCCGTTTTGGGCGCAGGCAGAAATGAGTTACTGGATACTGGGGACACTGGCGGCTTCAGTAGTCTATAGGTACAGGGAGAGGGTTAAGTTGTGGGAAGCAGGACTACTGGCAGGACTGTTTTTATCGGGAATTACTGCCCTCAGGCATATGAGCCTGTTTGCTGTTGCTGCGATACCGTTTACGGTCAAAGGATTTTCATGGATGGAGGAGGAGTTCGGGAAGGAAAAGGAAATGAAGCGGCGATGGCAAAAATTTTATCAGATGCTGACAGTCATGGCAGCAGTTTTATTTGTTGTAGAGACGGCCGTGGATTGGAAGAATGCTTTGAATATGCGTGAAGGAAAGTTTTATCCTACAGAAGCGGTCAGGATTGTTGAAGAGATACCAATCTCCGAACGCGTTATGGCGGAATACGGGTGGGGAGGGTATCTTATATGGAAAATCCCGGACAGGAAAGTGTTTGTGGACGGGCGCATGGCAGGCTGGCGGTGGGAGGCGCCGGAAGGAGAAAGCGACTGGGCTTTCCAGGATTATTTAAAAGTAGCTGAAGGGTCTGAGGGGTGGGAAGAAGTGCTTGATACTAATCAAGTAAAATGGGTGTTGTGGGGGAGAGAAGAGGAGCAGGAAGACACAGGCTGGCTGGACAGATTAATAAAAGGCAAGTTCCCGGAGGTAGTCCCTTTGGAAAAACGGCTCGCGGAGAAGGGATGGATCAGGGAGTATGAAGATAAATGGGCTGTGCTTTTCAGAAGACAGGGAGAAAATAAATAAACATGTGAAATATGAATAAAAGACTAATAGATATTTTTGAAGAGGTAGAGGGTTTTCACTGGTGGTTTGCCGGACGAAGAAAAATATTGGCCGGAGTACTCAAGAAAGAGAAGAACAATGAAGGCACCCTGAAGATACTGGACGTGGGATGCGGAACGGGCAACACGATAAAATTTCTCCAAAAATACGGGGAAGTATGGGGAATAGACAACCTGCCGGAGGCAGTGACTATTTGCCGAAAAGCCGGGCACACCAAAGTATTACCCGCAGACGCAACGAAACTGCCTTTCCGCAATAAGGTGTTTGATGCGGTGGCTTTTCTGGACGTATTGGAGCATGTAGAAAAAGACAGCAAGGCTATAAAAGAAGCACGCAGGGTGTTGAAACCCGGCGGTGTAGTGGTAATTACCGTGCCGGCGATACCGTGGATCTGGTCCAAACACGACAGTCTGCAGGGGCATGTTCGGAGATACCGATCACGGCATCTCCGACAGCTGCTTCAGGAAGAAGGACTGCAGGTGGAAACTTTGAAACACTTTAACGTGTTTTTATTCGGACCGATTGCAGCGGTGCGAATCCTGTCGCGTCTACCGGCATTCAGCCGGCTGGGGGAATATGACTCACGGATCAACTTTGATATTGCGAAAACGGGACCGATAAACAGCATCCTTACCGGGGTTTTCGGATTGGAGATTTGGCTGTCACGATGGATTAATTTCCCGGTGGGGGTATCTTTGCTGGCGGTGGGAAGAAAGAAGTAATCTGCTTATTGACTTTAGAATTCGGGTTTTATTAGGATAAGATTGTGGGCCAGCCGAGTAGCGATTTAAGAGTAGTTGGGGCGTGCAATTCAGGCTATAATTGAGATCGTTTTCCGAGGAGAGGTCGCATAGCGGTCTAGTGCGTACGCTTGGAGAGCGTATGTGGGCGCAAGCTCACCGAGGGTTCGAATCCCTCCCTCTCCGCTAATGGTTATTTGCGATTCTGGTAGGATATGATACTTTGGCCGCCAAAGTTATCAGCGACGGAGACTATTTGTTGGTAGAATATATTCAAGCCATGAAGTATTTAACAGGACTTGCTCTTTTACTTATTGTTGCGGGAGCATTGTTTGCGTACAACAATTATCAAAATAAAAAAATATCCTACGATAAAAATACGATGCTACTTTCAGAACAGATAATCTTTGAGAAAGATGAATGGTGGGGGCCGTGCCCTCTCCAGGGAGAGCCGTGCGAGCAGAGGACCAAACTCTATGGTTCCGGGAGGCTGGTGCTGGAGGGGAATGAAAACAAAGATAGTTATTTGGGGGGGAGTGTGACGGGCAGGGTTGTGGAGCAGATCAGGTTAAGCGGGATCATGGATAAAAATTGTCAGGCGCCGCTGGTATTGGATTACGGCGCCACTTTCAAAATAGTTTTGGACGGACGGGAAAAAGAAATCAGGTTTCCCGGATGCGAGAAAGAGCTAAAGAGCATCGAGGACTTGTTTTTGGAAAACTGAAAGATCGGAATAGAATTCCAACGGAATAAGAGGTACTGGTAAAATAGCAACAACAATGAAGTACCTGGCGCGGGTGGCGATGGCGATTTGGGGTCTGGTACTGGTGTATCACGTTTTCGTAGGGCTGACGACGGCAGCATGGGAAGGGGACAGTCTGGCGTATCACATACCGATCGCGCAGCGGATTTTGAACGGCGATGCATGGAGGAGGGAGACTTTTTCCGACCCGTTTTTTTATTATCCGGCGTGGGGGGAAGCGATTTTGGCGGCGATGACAGCAACCAAAATACCGGTTAACCTATATAACGTACTAGCATGGGTTTGGTTGTTTTGGGCAGTGAAAAGGCTGGGAAAGAAGCTGGGTTTGATGTCCGGCATGGCAGTAATGCTGGCGGCTTCGGTAGCGCTTTTAAATTCGGTGGTGCGGCTATTACCGACCCAGACGGTGGATATCTGGCTGGCAGTATTTTGGACGGAGGCACTGATTAGAATACTAAATCCCGAAAGAAGTATCAAAAGTATTACAGAACTGGGTTTGTGGCTGGGACTCTTGGCAGGGACGAAACTGTCCGGGGTGGTATATGCATTGCTGCTGCCGGCATTTTACGGCAGAGAATGGCTGAGATTTATAAATTGGAAAAACGGTTTAACATTTTTGATAATTGCGGGAGCAACCGGCGGATTGTGGTATTTCAGAAACTTGGTATTTACGGGCAGCTTTATGCCCCTGCCGTATGAGACAACGGTGATGGGATGGGTGCAGAACAGGGGAGAAGACCTGCCGATCGTGTGGAGAATCCTCGTCTACCATCCCGGCGGAGTAAGACTGGTGATAGAAGCGCTGTTTTCGGAATATCTGATATGGGGCCTGGCCCCCCTGGCAGTAATGTTTGGCCGGGATAAACTTGGGCGGTTGGGGGCAGTAATGTTTTGGATGTATTTATTTATGCCGGCGGGCATTGGTAACGTACTCTCCGATTTTCGGTATTTGTTCCCGGCATTTATTGCCATGATGACATCGATATTTTTCCGGTGGCAAAAAAGAGGTTGGGGAGAGACATTGAGTACCATAAGCCTGGGGTCGATGGCAGCGGTGTTAACTCAATTGGATTTCCGACCCAAGTTGATTGTGACATATATATTTATGGCAGGAATAATCAGTTTAAAACTCAAAACACAAAGTATTAGAATAAAAAATTGATCTTTCAGAAATTGTTTCCATTATTATTGGTGACGGCGGTGGGAGTTTGGAGCGTATGGCCGGTGGTTATTAATCCGGCAACAGTTGCGGATTACGGTACTGACGGGGAATTGATTGCATGGATCACAAACCAAACAATAACCAAATTACACTCCGGGTTTGATTCGGGTAACAAAAACGGTTTATTCGACGGGAACATATTTTACCCTTATAGAAATGTAATGGCCTATTCGGAGATGTTTTTCATATCTGCCCTTTTTGCTTTTCTACCTGTAATTCTGAGCGGTAACCGGCTGATAACACCCGGGGTGACCATGCTTACCGGGCAAGTGCTGACGATGATAATTACATATCTATTTTGGATAAGGCTGGCAAAAACATCGCGTTGGGGAACCGTAGCGGGGACGATTGTTTTCGGACTTTCGCAGATCCGGTGGCATTATCAGGTGCATCTGCAGATGTGGAGCATGCAATACTGGTTGACAGGTTCATGGCTGCTTTGTTCATGGATAGAAGACAAGAAAAACTGGAAACTATTTCTGGGAGCGGGGATATTGGGGGCGCAAATATGGGAGAGTATATTGCCGGTATACTTTTCTCTGGTCCTGGTCGGTACCTACATGATGTTCAATCTTCATCGCTCGATGTTTAAGTTATATATCAGTAATAGAAAAAGAATTGCGATGGCAGGATTTCTTTTTGCGGCAATTTCTTTTTTACCTTTACGGGCGTATATGACAGTTTCCCGGGAAACGGGATTTCAAAGAACGATAAGGGATGCGGCACACGGAGGATTAAACGTGAATGATGTGTGGGGAGTATTTTGGAGCCCGGGATTGTACGTATTGCTGGGAGCGGCAGTGTTTAAGATTTTCAATCAAATTCAAAAATCAAAAAAAATCAAAATAAATAAAAACATAAAGTGGTTGGGGGCGGTTGCCGTAATCAGCCTGATTATGGCGATGGGGCCGGTATTGAAATGGAACGAAAAGACGGTCAAAATTGCCGGAAAGTTGCCAGTGCCGCTGCCATATGCGGCTGTCTATTACCTGGTACCGGGGATGGAAGCTTTCCGGGTGCCGTCCAGGTGGATTTGGCTTTTCGGATGGGCGGCCTCGGGCATTATTGCCCTAGGATTTAGCCATTTACCATTTAACCATTTATCATTTAAAGACAAAAGGCTCATCGGAATTGCGGGGGCGATATTTGTGGCCGTAACAGGGGGGACGAGGCTGATCAATTACCGGGAATTGCCGGATATTAAAAATCCGCCGCCGGTTTATGCATGGTTAAAAAACCAGCCGGGGGAAGTGATCCTGGAACTGCCGGCGGCAGATGAAAACCTGGAAACCGGGAGAATGCTCTACAGTCTGGAACACGGAAAAAAGCTGATCAATGGATATTCGGGATTTATGCCCAAGGAAAGAGAAAAGTTGCTGACGGGGCTGAACAGGGAGTATCCCAGCGCAGAACTTGATAACGAGCTGAAAAAAACGGGTGTGGATTATGTAATTATCCATACCGACGAATTTTCAAACAGGCAGCTAATGGAAGGATTGTGGGAGAATAGAATAATATGGAAGGATGAAAAGACAATGGTGGTGGGGTATTAGTCTGGCGGCGGCGGCGTTTTTGATCACGGGAGGCGGCTGCGGCAGCGTGGTATTAAAAGTAATGAAAGGATTGTCGGGTGAGAACCGGGTCTTGAGCCGATACCAGTGGAAAGCATTCAGGTGGTGTACCAACGGACTGCCGCTTGTCAACCATCTGGAAAAACTGACGGATGATGGTACCTATATACTGATTTTCGGGAACAATACCGAACTGCGGCCAACCGGGGGTTTTATGGGAAGCTACGCAAAAATTACTTTTAAAAACGGGGTAATGAAGGAAATGAGAGTGCACGATATCTATCAACCGGACGGACAATTGCCGGGGCATGTGGAACCGCCGTATCCGGTGCAGGAATCATTCCGGCAGGGGTGGTGGAAACTGCGGGACGCAAACTGGAAAATCGATTACAGGAAAGCCGCCCAGGATATCGGCTGGTTTCTGGAGCAAGGGGGGGAAGAAAGAATAGACGGAATAATAACCGTGAATCTGGGGACCGTGAACGGGTTGATCGGCATATTGGAGCCGGTACAGGTGCGGACTTATGACGCGACGGTAACAAGAGAAAATTTTTACCAACTGGCACAGTCGGAGGCGGAAGTCGGATTTAAACCGGGATCGACGCAAAAAAGAGATTTTCTGGGAGCAGCCGGAGTAGCCCTGTGGGAAAAAACCAAAAGCGCAAAGCCGGCAGAGATATTTAAAATCATAAAATTGATAAAGTCAGAGTTGGACGACGGACAGGTATTAGTATGGATAAAGGACACTGAAGCCCAGAAAGAAGCGGAACTGTGGAAATGGGGCGGTGATTTGGGTTTCCGTCACGGACTGGATTACTTATACATAGTGGAAACCAATCTGGGAGCAAATAAAGCAAACTGCTGTATTCAGAGAAAAGTTAATCAAGAGATAAACAATCTAAGTCAAAGTTCAAGTTTGAGAAACACAATAAAAACAGAATGGGCAAACAGCGGGCAGTACCCGAGCCCCCGGCCGCCGGAGTTTTGGGGGGGGGACTACTTCAATTATGTAAGGACAGTGGTCCCCAGGAATACCGGAATAAAGAGAATAAGAATTGAGGATGGAGTAGGAGAAAGAATATTGAGGGAGTCGGTACCGGCAGATTTTGCCTCCCCAAATTCACTACGGCAGGAGAGAAGCTACGATATGTACCACACGGAGGACGTGGAGGAAGATCTTAAGTCCGTAGGGTTTTGGGTAAGGGTAAATGCGGGAAGTACGGCGAGTGCGGAATTGGAACTTGAATCTCAGGCGGAGGATAAAAACAGTTATTCAGTGCTGGTAAAACGACAACCGGGGATAGAAGGATTTGACTACCAATTGACGGTAAACGGCAAAATTGAAGTGCGGGACAGAGTGGAGCGGGACCGCGAGTTTACAGTTGCCTTATGGTAACATCTAGCCAGTTATGGATCAGGTGGAGGAGATCAAGGGAAAGACGGATATTGTGGAGCTGATACAGGAATATGTGCCTTTAAAAAGAGCGGGGAGAAACTACAAGGGGCTTTGTCCGTTTCATGGAGAAAAAACCCCGTCGTTTATGGTCAATCCGGAACTGCAGATTTTTAAATGTTTCGGATGCGGGGAGGGAGGAGATGCTTACTCGTTTCTGCAGAGGATTGAAGGGATGGAATTCGGGGAAGCGCTGAGGAACCTGGCGGACAGAGTGGGTGTGAAACTGGTTAGCTACAGGCCAAGCCAGCAGGAGGAGCTGAAGGACACGCTTTTACAAACCAACTACCTGGCGGGGGAATATTACCATTATGTACTGACCAAACATAATCTGGGGATACAGGCCAGGGAATACCTGAAAGACAGGGGGGTAACAAATGAAGCGATCGAAATATTCAAACTGGGTTTCGCACCCGAGGGTTGGGATTTTCTGCTGAGCTATTTGTCGGGAAAGAAAGGGTTTAAAGAAGAAGATATAGAGAGAGCGGGACTAGCGATTAAGTCACAAAGCGACAAGGAGACAAAGAAGCAAAGTTATTACGACCGGTTCAGGAACAGGATAATGTTCCCTTTGAATAATCCCAGGGGACAGACTGTCGGTTTTTCGGGCCGGGTTATGCCGGGAGCAGATGAGAAAGCCGGGGGGAAATACGTAAATACACCGGAGACGGAGATATATCACAAAAGCGGGATACTTTATGGATATGACCTGGCGCGATCGGCTATTAAAGCGGAAAACACCAGTGTGCTGGTGGAGGGGCAGATGGACGTAATCGGATCCTGGCAGGCAGGTGTACCCAACAGCGTAGGGGTGGGGGGGACTGCCCTGACAGATAGACAAATTGAATTGTTAAAACGGGTGGGTGAGACTGTAATAATGGCTCTGGATGCGGATCAGGCCGGGGACGCAGCAGCCAGAAAAGGCATTGAGGCAGCGGGAAAAACAGGGCTGATCGTCAAGGTGGTAGATATACGAAAGGGGAGAAAATACAAAGATCCCGGGGAGTGGGCGACGGATGACCCGGACGGGTGGAAAGAAGCAGTAAAGAAAGCAGTGGTAGTTTACGATTTTTATCTGGATTCGGCGGTGTCCAGACACGGCCTGGATGTAGTAGGGAAAACCCGGATTGGGCGGGAACTATTCCCAAATCCCAAAAAATAATCAAATGACAAATGAAAGAATGAAAAAATCCCGTCGGGAAGTAGTGGAGGAATATATAGTGGGACTGGCCCTGAGGGGCAGTAAAGCAAACTTGTTAGCCACCAAACCCATGAATCAAATGATTAAAACAGACTTCTGGAAAAAAGTTATTGATCAAGTGGCCGGCTTCAAGCCACAAACCCCAATCAGAGAATTAATTAAGCAAATGCCGGCGGAATTGAGGGGGAGGGTGGAGGAGCTGATGCTGAATGAGGAAGAACCGGCGGGAGACGAATGGGAGAAGGAGTGGAAAGAGGCGGCGGGAGAGCTGGAAACCATTGGAATCAGGGAACAAATAACAGGTTACAAACATCAAGAGGGAAAGATGAAGGAAGTGGCGAAGCTGGCCAAGAGGCTGTCTGAGTTGACGGGGGGGAAGTAATATAGTATATTCTGACGAGTAAACCCTGACTTTCAGCAGGCACGAGGCTAGCTGACTTGACACAGGTGCTTTTTTATTGCGTCATGGCGAGCGGAGGGTCTGGCGGCAAAGGGCAAACACCAGGGCTTTTTGACACTGGACGAAATACTGGAGGTTTACCCTGACGCGGAAAACAAGATTCCGGAGCTCGATAAGCTATTTGCGAAGCTCCTGGATATCGGAGTGGACGTGTTTGAGACGCTGACGGAAGAGGATATGGAGGCGGATGAGAAGGCGGTGGCGGAACTGGATAAAGAGATAGAGGCACTGACGAAGATGGAAGGCGGAGTGACTACCGACCCGGTAAGGATGTACCTGAGGGAAATCGGAAAAATACCTCTCCTGAAACCCGAAGAAGAAATATCGCTTGCTCAAAAAATTGAAAAAGGTGACCGGAAAGCCAAGAAAAAGCTGACTGAGAGTAATTTGCGTCTGGTAGTATCAATAGCCAAAAAGTACGTAATGCGGGGACTTTCTTTGCTCGATTTGATACAGGAAGGCAACCAGGGGCTTATCAGGGCGGTGGAAAAATATGACTGGAGAAAGGGATACAAATTTTCGACCTATGCTACCTGGTGGATTAGACAGGCCATTACACGCGCGATAGCAGACCAGGCGAGAACTATCCGCATCCCGGTGCACATGGTGGAAACGATAAATAAGTTGATCAGAGTGCAAAGACAGCTGATGCAGCAGTTGGGAAGAGAGCCGGCGGCAGAGGAAATTGCCGAGACAATGGGGGAGATGACAGCTATCCGGGTGAGGGAGATTTTGAAGATCGCCCAGGACACCACCAGCCTGGAAACACCGGTAGGAGACGAAGAAGACAGCATGCTGGGGGATTTTATCGCCGATACTTCCCAGCCTTCCCCGATAGAAGCGGCATCGAGGGAACTTTTAAAAGAAAACATCGAAGAAGTACTTTCGTCCCTGACTGACCGGGAGGCCAAAGTTCTGAGGATGCGGTTCGGGCTGGACGGCAAAAATCCGATGACTTTGGAAGAAGTGGGGAGGGAATTCGGGGTGACGCGGGAGCGGATACGACAGATTGAGGCTAAAGCGCTGCGCAAACTGAAGCATCCGAGCAGAAGGAAAAAGCTGCAGGACTACCTGGACTGAAGAGTAAAATTTGGATTCGGCTTCTTACCGGGCTCTTACCGGGCATTGAATCCTTCCTTAAGACAAAAGAACATGATGTTTCCAATGCCAAACATGAAGAAACGAATACAAAAAGTGACTGATAATTTCAGCAAATGGATGAAAGGGCTTATACAGGGAGAAGGCCTGATAACTTCAATAATTACACTATTTACATTCGGTTCAGACAGGACCATCGGAGGAGGTGAAATCGCTTAATGATAATTAAAACTTTTTGCTGCGGAAGAAGCATGGAGATATCTGAGGCGGTAATAGCGGAAAACGTATGGGGGGAGTTTTGGGTCTGCAGCGAGGATCACGGACGACTGGTAGAGATGGCGACCTTGCTGCAGATGGACAGACTAAAGAAAGAATACAAAGATGAAATACATCAATACGCACACCGGGATATATTGTGGGCCAATCCCTACGGTTAGCAGACGGATCCGCGCGGGTCTGGGGGCAAAGTGGTAGCGCCGAAAGGTGCTACTACTTTTTTATAGAGGTATATGTATTTTGATGCCTCGATATACTTTTTAACTACCGATGATCATCTGCTATTAACAGTTTTCAAGTTTTTCCCCCGATGTCATCTGCGTACTCACCCCGCCAAAAACTTTATATCAATTTGGTTTGTATCAAGGCGGGGTTGCGTAAGCTAGTTAAAAAGTATATCCACGGTATCAAAAAAATCTGGTTATTTTTCTGATTGATAATATTCAACGGTCTGTCTAACGCCGTCTGAGAAACTGGTTTTAGGGATCCAGCCCAATAGTTTTTCCGCTTTGGCGGGGGAAAGGGCGTTGTGCAGGGGATCGCCGGGGCGGGGAGGTCCGAATTTGACTTTGATACCGGTTTTAAGGACAGACTCAAGAGTATTGAAAACTTCCAGATTGGAGACGCGGGTGCCGGTAGAAATATTGAAATAGTCATTTTGGGGATAATCCAAAGCCAGAAGATTGGCGTCTACCACATCTCCGACATAGACATAATCCCGGGTATGCTGGCCGTCACCGTTGATTTTGGGCGTCTGCCGGGCAAGGAGTTTTTGGGTAAAAATAGCGACAATGCCGGCCTCGCGATTGCCGTCCTGGCGGGGGCCATACACATTGGCATAACGCAGGGAGACCCACGGCATGCCGAAAATTTCCCCGTACAGCTGGATGTACTTTTCGGCAGCTCCTTTGGAGACGCCGTAATATGAAGTCGGGCGGCTGATGGGGTAATCCTCAGTTACCGGAAGCGAAGTTTCCGGCACCTCGCCATATAGTGCCCCGCCGGTATTGGAATATATAAATTTGGATTTAAAAGGCCGGGCGGCTTCGAGAAGGTTGATGGTGCCTTTGATATTAATTTCCAGGTCCTCTTCGGGGTGGTCCATGGAGTAGGGAACTTCGTTTTGGGCGGCTAAATGGAATACGGCAACGGGCTTGAAACGATTAAAAATAGCTGCCATTTCTTCCACGGAGCGGATATCTGACTTAAAAAACTCCGATTTGGGGTGGAGGCGGGTATTACGGCCAGAACGGAGGTTGTCTATTATTCCCACAGTATGGCCGAGTGAGATCAGGCGGTCCTGGATATGGGAGCCGATGAAACCGGCTCCGCCGGTAATCAGAATATTCATAATTTTATTTTAATATATGAGGACTGAAGAGATAAGGAAATATTTTCGGGATTGAGATAAAATAGCCTAGTTTCGACAATCCCCTGTAGCTCAATGGTAGAGCGCTCGCCTGTTAAGCGAAGGGTTGTAGGTTCGAATCCTACCGGGGGAGCAAAAATAGCCAATACACGTTTTAATATAACTTTCCGGAAAGATTTATAATAGGACAGTGATAAAGAAACAAATAAAAGGAATTGTAAAGAAATCATATGCGGAAATTGCAAAAACTTCCGGTAGTTGCGGATGTAGTTGTAGTTGCAGTTCCAATCAGTCTGTCCAAAGGCAAACGAGGCAAATAGGTTATTCTCAGGAAGAGATGGACAAGGCTCCGTCAGGTTCAAACTTGGGCTTAGGTTGTGGAAACCCTGTAGCAATAGCCTCGTTGAAACCCGGAGAGGTAGTAGTAGATTTGGGGTCGGGGGCAGGATTTGATGCTTTCTTAGCTTCGCCCAGAGTCGGCAAGAAAGGAAAAGTAATCGGTATCGATATGACTGATGAAATGCTGGAAAAGGCAAGAGAAAATGCCAAAAAGGGAGGGTTTACTAATGCAGAGTTTAAGCAGGGAGATATTGAAGCGTTACCCTTGGAGGACAATCTGGCAGATGTGGTGATTTCTAACTGCGTGATTAACCTGGCACCGGATAAGAAGAATGTATTTGGGGAAATTTATCGAGTCTTAAAACCGGGTGGGAGGATGATGGTTTCCGATACGGTATTAACCAAACCTCTTCCGGAAAGAATCAAAAAGGATGAAAAAATGCTGTCTGCCTGTGTGAGCGGAGCAATTATGAAAGATGAGTATCTAAAACTGATAGAACAGACGGGGTTTAAGGATATGAATATCCACAAAGAAATCCCCGGTTTTTTGGAAGGATATTCATTGAGTATTACTTATTCTGCGGTTAAGTAAGCTAGTTTTGTAATTGAAATTTGAGCGTTTGCCGTCCGGATATATAATGGAATTGTGGCTGTTTATAAACGCATTGCGTTTCTAAAACCCGGCTGGATAAACCTCTTGCTGACTTTACTGGTGATGTGTTTACCCGTATTAAGAGAGCAATACAATAACGGACAATACGTTACTTACTATAGACCAATAGCTGTTATCATTGATTACTTTCAAGATTTCCGACAGCCTCACCTTCTGTTGGTTATGGCAATATTTATTTTGACAGTTTACTTTGTTGTATCTCTAGCCATTGTTGGTGTTTCGAAATTTGTATTCCCTCTATTAAAGAGTCAAGGGAACCACTTAAGGAATACATAAGGCAATCTGAATTAGATTAGGGGCCGTAGTCTAAGCTAAGAGGAGGGAGGCCAAAGGTGGCTAGCTCCTGAATAATTTTTATTAATCTCTCCATACTCTCGTTTATATTGAAACTAGGTATTGGAAACAAGCCATTTTTAGCTTCAATTTTTGTGTACCCTTTCATAGACTGGAGAACTTTTATATAATTGGACTATGTCACTAATAGAAGATAAAAAATATCTAAAGTTAGCGGTTGAACAAGCCAAAAAGTCAGTAGAAGAAGGTGGTTTTCCTGCTGGTTCTGTAGTTGTTAAGAACGATGAAATAATTTCCGAGGGTGTTAGTTTAGGTCGCAAATTAAATGACCCGACTAGCCATGCTGAAACTTCATCAATTAGAAAAGCTTGTAAAAAGTTAGAAACAAGAGATTTAAGTGGAGCAACACTTTATGCCTCACTTGAACCCTGCTTAATGTGTTTTAGTGTTTCTAATTGGTCTGGAATTTCTAGAATTGTTTTTGGATGTCAAAAAACAGCGGAGATGGTTGAGAAAGTTTATTATGAAGGTTCAAATAATCTAGTTCAAATCAATGGACAAAATAGTAGAAAGATTGAGTTGGTTTTAATTTCTGATTTTGAACAAGAAATGCTTGAGTTAATAAAAGATTGGGAAAGAAATTAGTATTTATTCGCTCAAACTAGTCCTGATTGACTCCAGGGTGGGGAGCAAAAAGACCATGTACACGGTTTAATATAACTTCTGTAAGGGTTGGTATAATTATGATGATGGCAACAGTGTTGGATAAGGTAACTAGATTACCTGGATGGGTTTACTTACAGATGGTAAGAAGGGTTGAAAGCCAAATGGGATATAAAGTGGTGTTGAATAGTCAGAAACCCAACTGGATAGACGGAGCAATGATTTTTGACATGACTCCGGTTTGGAAAAAGCATGGAATAGATGCTAAAGGGGTAAATTACTATACGGTTGGAGCAGTAAAGGACGGACTATCTTCCAGATATGATTATTTATCGCCTTATTATCAAGCTTGGTTGGGAGGGTATGTGGTTAAGTTTAAGAAAAATCGTGAATGGACAGCTTATGACCATTTTCATCTGGGAGAAGCAGACCAATTAAACTGGCTTGAGATGTATGGTGATAAGGAGCCGTTAGCTAGTATTCTTCAAAAAGATTTTAAGTTGGTGGAAAAGATAAATATTTCTGGATTCCCGGGGATATTATACGAAGGTGGGGGGTGGTCGCATAGTGATGTGGGAAAGAGTGGAAGGGGGTTTATTCTATCTGGAATGATGGCAGCCTGTGCAAATATGTTTAATATGTTAAATAAAAATCTGGACTTAGTGGGGGAAAACTTTATCCCACAATGGAATGTAAATTATTCTACAAATTCTTATCATAAAGTGAACTTATGGGGTTATGTAGCAATTCTAGAACTCGACGCCAAGACCAAAGCGGTTTTATATGCAAATGCAACTAGGTTTGAAGATAGGAATGGGAAGGAATACGATTATTTTATTAAAATTGGTAAAGACATAAAAAGAGTTCTCTTAAGCACGAGAATTGAGAAGGTTTAAGGGTTGGTGATTGCAGATTTCAAAATAGCGGGTAGAGGTCCAAAAGAGGTTAGTTCTTGCATAGCTTTAATTAGTCTTTCAATACTTTCATTTATATTGAAACTTGGGTTTGGGAGCACTAATTTGATCATAATTACTCTTCTCGTTTCTCTTTATGTTTAACAGTAGCAATTAAGTTATTTTTGAGACCTGCAAAAGCAGGCAATAAATGATTTAGTACTTGTTCAGCAGTCATCCTGAATTTCTTTCCTCGTGCTGATACTTTGAGCCATCCTTTTTCGTCTCTGTAGTACTTCTCAGTGAAATTTTTAGTGCCAATATAAATTTCATAGCTGTCATTCTTGAGATCCATTAGTTTAGATTTTAGTATAATGCATTCTATGGCAAGCATCACAAAGAAAGCAGTCAAGAACATTACCCCGGTTAGCAAGACGTTCACTGACGAGGAACGAGCTGCGATGCAGGAGCGCGCCCGAGAACTGAAGGCGGGCAAAGTGGACGGGGAAAAGGCCGTGCTTGCGAAGATCGCCGAAATGCCGGAACCGGATCGTGCTATGGCCAAGCGGCTCCATGCTCTCGTCAAAGAGAACGCACCAACCCTCTTGCCGAAAACTTGGTATGGGATGCCCGCGTATGCCAACAAGGACGGCAAAGTCGTCTGCTTTTTCAAAAGCGCGGATAAGTTTAAGTCGCGGTACGCGACTTTTGGCTTTGAAGAAGCGGCGAATTTAGATGAAGGCAATATGTGGCTAACCTCCTTTGCTCTGAAGAAGTTGACCCCCGCCGAAGAGGCAAAGATCGCCATGCTTGTAGCAAAAGCTGTGAGTTGAAGCTATTTCAGTTTGATTTTCTTCAAGTTTTCTGCAAGACTTTTATCTAAGGAGGTGATTCTAGTGAATATGAACGCGATGTTTAAAGAGTGTATGCAACCGCATGCACTCGTCCATATGGTATCAGGGGCTGCAATTGTTTGTTTGCTCTTATATTTTGTCCCAAGTTTAACTGCTAATCTATTAGTGCTTGGTGTTATATTGTTTGTTGCAGCCTTTATTTTGGAGTTTTTTGTAAACCCGGCACGAAAATAATAATTTAAGAGGTGATTAATTCAATTTTCACAAATGTCGAATTAATATCGGCTCAAATTCCTCGTCTGTCTCCAGAATATACGTCCTAAGTGCACTAACATTGGGGAGCTAAATGTACCGCTAAGCTTCTTAGTATAACCTTGCGTTTTTTTGATACACTTATTATGTATGAAAGATGTCTTGAAAAATCTTTCGAAAACGAAAAAGAATTTACCGCCAATGAAAAACTTGAAATTATTGACGCGGGCTTTAATAAAATAAAGGTCAAAGAATTAAAAAGTAAAATTAAGAATTAAATATGTTTATCACAATCACAGCTAGTAAGGTTACTCCCGAACAGCATAAGCAGATTGAGGATTTTCTCAAAGGGTTTTTACCCCGCATGAAGCAACAGCCTGGTGTCGTTGCTATCTATCACTACGCGCGGCCAGATAAAGGAGATGAAAGCACCATCGTCATCTGGGAAAGCCCCGCTGCCGTGAAAGAGTATCGGGAAAGTGATTTGATTAAGGAAGCGATAGCATACGAACAAAAACTTGGATTACAGAGTGTGACTACCAGGGAGGGCTATCCGCTCATTTTCAGCGCAAACCAAAAAGAATAATTCCAACCGAATGGTAATAGAATTTGCCGCCAAAGAAAAACTGTACTTTTATCTAAGTTGCGCCTACTGTTGATGAGATATCGTCCTGTAACTCTCCTTTCAATAGCTTCTTTATTTCGATCCATACTTTAAATGTTGATACATTGTTTGTGTTTGGCGGGATAGCCGAGAGTAAGAAGGCAGAAGAGCTTAAGTTGTTGGAAAAGGCGCTGACTACGGGAGATGTTTGGCATGGATTAGTGTTCAAGAAAACTGAAGACAAAAGGGTGAAATTTGAGGGAAGACTAATGATTGAGCTGACATTGTTTTTGGCAGGTGATCTAAAGAAGCTGTTCCATGAACAATTGAGATCAGTTTAGCTTTGGGAGTCTTACTGATTTTATCCGAACCGGATAATTTATACCATCAAGCTTCAGATCTTGTATTCGGGAACTAACTCGATTAGTCTTTTCCAAAGATCTAAATCGTTGACAACTTTAATTGCTTTACTTTCTTTTATGTATTCTATCGCCCAACCGGCATCATATATCATGTGGTTTGTCGGTTGGGTAATATTTATTTCCGCAAATTCCAAGATTTGTTTCAATCTCTCTTTGTCGATGTTGCCCTCTTTCTGAGAATTCTCAACCTGATCACGTGGATGGGAAAATTCTACTTTTATCACATAGGAACCGTCCGCATTTATAAACATCTTTTGAGAACCAGGCTTATCAGACAAACCCCACCAATTGCTTAAAATAAGAAAGGCATTTTCCATTACTAATAATATATCAAAATTTTGTCAAAGTTAAAAGCCAACTTTATTAGTCCTCTTCCATATTGTGATGAAAATATAAATCGCCATAAAGGTTGCCAGTGGGCTAAAGTACGAGTAAAGCTGGAAGCTGATTCTCCCTGTGGTCACTCAATGAAATGGAAAGAACTGGTGGTGAACCGGATGTTGTAGGTCTCGGTATAAAGACAGGGCGCCTGCCTGCCGGCAGGCGGGAATACATTTATTGTTCAGCGGAAAGTCCAAAAGGGCGCAGAAATGTTTGTTATGACCGTGAGGGGCGGGAGTCAAGGAAAGGGCATAAACCACTAAATATCGCTATTGACATGGCAGCTGCTATGGGAATCGAGCTTTTGACTGAAGAACAATATCGAGAGTTGCATAAACTTGGAAATTTCGATACGAAGACGTCGAGCTGGGTGAAAACACCTTCTGATATTAGAAAACTCGGCGGCGCCCTCTTACTATGGCGTTAGGGCATTCCGTGGCTCACTAAGGGTCTAAATTTTGCACAGACAGCTCATTTTTCTTGTACTCTACTTTGATTGTGATATTTGGTTTTATACCAGACAGAGCCGGAGTAGAAAAAATTCATCTGTTAATTTCGTCTCCAGGTGGATCTGTCTTTCATGGTTTATCCGTTTCCCAAAGGAGCGGACTTGTCTGTTATTGGAAAACTTAGTCAGCGAAAACAGAACGCGGATAAGAGAATCTTGAGAAAAACCCACAGATTTAAAAGAGGGTGAAATTAGAGTGATGCAACTTGATGAGGTTTGATTAAGATCATCTCCCCTTTTAACTTTTGAATAAATATTGCATCCTCGAATACTTTGAAAATGGATTCGACAGGCTCACCGCAAGTACACACAAATTGGCTGGTTATATTAACGTTACGATCCTCGAGCCAAGTGGCACTTAATATACCCAAAATTTTTGAGGAAAATTAGAATTGGAAGGTTGAGAGTATTTTCTCAAAAGTTTTTGTTGTTTCTGCCTCATTCCCTTTGTAAAAATTACGTTCATCCAGACGGATTATATACACTAAATTATTTGCCTTTACAAAATAAGTTTTCTTTTTAGGGCTAGGGTAAATAGGAGGTTTAGTAGGATGGGGTGTATAGACTAATAAGTAGCCAGTTTTGTTGCCAACTTGGACTGATTTTAAGCTACTTCCATAACCATAAATTTTAGCAGGGCCAGTAAAACCTTTAACATAAGCATCTACATCATCAACTTTTTGGACAGTAACATCACCAATACTAGTTTGAGATTGCATCCAATCACATTCCTTATCAAATGATACTACCTCTTCAATTTTCATTTGAGGAAATAAAATAGGCTCTGAGCATACCGAAACTGGCCAATCTTTAGGGTATTTGAAGCTGAGCGGAACATGAGTACTTTTATAAGCCAACCAACCTGCTGTTGGCAGGTAAGAAACAGTTACTAAACTCACTATGGTAAGAGCGACAAATAAACCAATAATTAAAATAGATGTTAGTCGTTTTGGTTTAGCTTTTTTA
>Ga0075657_127_pt1 | contig 16214 bp, 17 predicted proteins | sample RifGroA1_FD_68402 | JGI IMG/M metagenome (GOLD analysis project Ga0075657, IMG submission 68402) | Microgenomates (Amesbacteria) bacterium GW2011_GWA1_47_16
TCAAGTGTAAATCGCCGAATCTGTCCAGGCGATTTCCTCTCAAAGAGCATTGCTACTCGTGGCCCACAATCCAGCGATGGCGATGCTCTTTTTTTATTCCGAGAATTGCCTGGCCTCGGATTTTAACTCTGAAATGCGCTTATCATAATTTAATTTCATTAAAAATCTGTCGACAGGAGTACTAAATAATACCAATATGGTTGCGACGGTTAGAGTATTCATGTTTTCCAACAATAATTTCCCTGATTGAGTTAAACCGGCGTTGCTTTCCAAATTGGAAAATGAAATAAAAGCAGTTAACGCAATTACACCCCCAACCACACCCCTCCAGCCAATAACCTCAGAAGTCTCTCTTGATAAATTTTCAAGTACTCGGATTTCTGTAGTTGCTTGAATTTTTTTTTCTTCGATTCCAGCCATACTTATCTCCCCACGCTTCCAGAAATAACATCCTGATTAAATCTGGTCATCTTCTTAAGCTGGCCTATCACTCTTTGTCAAACTTCTCAACCCATAGTTTTAAATAAAAAAATTTTGTCATATCCTATAACATAAAATGGAAGTTAAATAAACTGATAAGATGGCCGAATGTTGATAATATATTATTGAACATTAAACATTGAATATTGAATCTTTACCGTTGTGGATAATCCGTTGAAAACCTAATCCCTTAACAACTTTTTTATGGCCGCCGCCACACTCTTTCCGGATTCAGCCGAAGCCACACTGTATCCGAGTTTCTTTGCTTCCTTAACCCGCCGTTCCAGCCCCAGCACCTTACGTACTTCACCCAGAAGTCCTACCTCGCCCACCGCCGCGATCTTCCCCGATAGATTCCGGTTCAAAAAAGCCGATGCAATGGCCAGGCATATAGCCAGATCGACTCCCCGGTCTGCCAGCCTGATCCCTCCGGTTACATTTACATAAATATCGGTGCTTTCCAGTCTCAATCCGGCTCTGGCTGTTAGCACAGCTACCAGGGTCTGCATCCGGGCATAATCGATCCCCGTGGCCACCCGGCGGGGAACCGGAGACTGGGTTGGTACCGCCAGCGCCTGAATCTCCGCCAGTATTGGCCGTTTACCTTCCATAACTACGGATACCACGCTTCCCGGTACAGGCTGCCCCCTCTCTCCCTCAAACCACACCACCGTATCCACAATATGCTCAAGTACCCTGGGACCCGCAATGTTGCCTTCCTTGGTCACATGGCCCACAATAAAAATGGGTATTCCGGCTCTTTTAGCCACAGCAGTCAACCGTTGGGCGCATTCCCGCACCTGCCCTACCGACCCCGCCGTCCCCGCCAAATCGGCAGTAGTCAACGTTTGTATCGAATCCACAATTACCAAACCCGGTTTCTCACCTTCGAATTTTTGCACTACTTCGTCTACGTCGTTACTCTCAAAGAGAAATACCTCTCCTTTTCCCTCTCCTATTTTAGGAGAGGGAGGTCGGGAGGGTGAGGTACTACCAGACAGTCTCTTTACGCGAATGGCCACTTGAGCAGCACTTTCCTCCCCGCACACATAAAGTACGGCACCGTAACTATTCAGTGCAACCTGTGTCATCAGGGTCGACTTGCCGATCCCCGGCTCTCCCGCGACCAGTACCACCATTCCCGCTACCATCCCTCCCCCCAGCACGTTATCCAGCTCGGTTTCTCCGGTTTTTACCCTCCCGGCCTCATCAATTTTGATATCCGACAATTTAAAGATTCTTCCTTCGTTTTGAACTTTGAGCTTTGAGCTTTGAACTTGCAATGCCGTTTCTACCAAACTATTCCAGGCATTGCACTCCGGGCACCTCCCGCTCCACTGTGATTGGCTGTACCCGCACTGCTGGCACACAAATTGAGACTTTGTCCTCGCCACCCCTCTAATATACCATTTGATATAAATCCCAAAAAGGATACTCCTTAAAGGAGTATCCTTTTTTTTAAGAAGCTCCTATTCCCGCAACTGCTTCAACTCTTATTTATATATCATCCCCTTGGTATCTTTCATTACCACCCCAAGAGACAGGCGCCTCTTGTCCAAGTCTACAGATTCCACAAACACATCCACGTTATCTCCTTCTTTAAATGTCATACCGGCCGGCATTTTGGAAGCATGGATTAAACCTTCAATCCCCCGCTCCATGCGTACCAGTATGCCGTAAGGCGCAACTTTGGACACCGTACCCTTATGCTTGCTGTCTGTCTTGTACCTGCCCCCCACCACCAGCCAGGGGTCTGAAGACAGCCTCTTTATGGATAATGCCAGTTTTCCGTTTTCTTCATCGATTCCGATTACCTGGACCTTTACTGTATCGCCTTCTTTGATGATCTGGTTTACGTCATCCACCTTCTCCCAGGAAATCTCAGAAATATGCACCAGTCCTTCCAGCTTAATTTCCTCCCCCTCTTCCTTCTTAGACTTAGGCTTAGTCTTAGACTGAAGATCTATTTCCACAAATATTCCGAACGGCACCATCCCCACTACCCGGCCGTCATACTCGCCTCCGATAATTACCGCTTCCATCGCCTTCTTGCGCTTCTCGATCTCATCAGCTTCGGAAACTGCCTTTTCGGATAATACCAGCCTGTTTTGCGACCGGTCCACTTCGATTACCTTGACCTGGATATCTTTTCCTACCAGCTCATTGACATTCCCTTCGTAATCTCTGGACAGCTGGGAAGCGGGAATAAAGCCGAATATCCCATCTGCGTCAACCAGAAGCCCCCCCTTGGTAGATTCCTTACCTTTAACGTTTATAGTCTCATCTTCCGCCATGGCCTGTTCAAACGCTTTCCACCTGCTGTCTGCAGCAGCTCTGCGGAGTGAAAGTATCACTTGCCCGGCATCGTTTTCGGTTATCAGCACTACCCCTGTAACTTCATCCCCAGGTTTCAGTGCCCGGAAATAATCTTTGGCCAGCTCATACTCCTGATCAGCCACTACCGCTTCCGCTTTTCCTCCGATATCCACGTAAATAGTCCGTCCTGTTATTTCCACTACCTTTCCCGTTATCGTTTCCCCGCGCTTAAAACCTTTCAGCGTGTACCTGGTAGCAGCCAAAAGCTCCTCCATTGTGGATGGAGTGCCGTTCTTACTCTGAGTCTTTATATCCTTGCTGCTTTGTTGCTTCAAAAATCATTTCCGCCTTTCTGTTGGATTGTTGTAATTATACCTCTTACCTTGCCGGCTCACAACACATTGTCTCAACATCCACTACAGGATATAATTCGTATATGAAAACTGTCTGGGAGTACTCGCCGGAGACGGAAGCGGCCAGAATTCTACATGCCGCACGTCAGACAGCCGTGGGTTTTTATAAAACCAAAGGTTTTGCCATTCTGCCCTACGGTTCCGCATTACATGGAAAAAACCTGGTTTTTCTCCCCGGCTTACCTTATTTGTCGATCCCCAGATTTTGGGAAAAAGCCGCCCGGATTAATGTCGATAGCCTGCCCCTCAAAATCCCTCCCCGCCTGCTAAAAGCCGTCATCAGCCTCCTCCCCTCTCAATCGCCCCATCTCCCCGACAAATCACTGGTTCAGTTATGGGATCGGTACCAAAATCAGATAATCGACCAAATTTATTGTCTTATACCGGGCAGGAAAGACTGGATCAAACAAATTATCATCCAGCCGACAAATTATGGAACAGGCGCTTCCTTTAATTTGTTGACCAAGGCTCCCGGTACCGCCCGCATCTGGCTACGCTCCGATCAAGGCATTTCCGCCATAGTCGAATCTTTGCTAACAATTCTTACCCGCTACGAAGTCCTTAATCATCTTTCCGGTCTCTGGTCAGAATCCGAAATCATTGTCGACTGGCTGCTGGCTTACTCTCCCCTGTCTGAAATCCTTGAAAAAATCGACCCCGTTTATCACAGATCCCTCACTATCCGTTCCACACGCATAAAACAAAAGGCTTCACTTATCACACAATCAGAAAGGTTTCTCTCAGAAATCGGGGCTCCGGTAGTCAACCTTGATACTTTGAAAAAATTACCGGTCCACACCTGGCCCGCCCGCCAAAGGCAGCTTTTCCGGTGGCTGGTAGACCGCTCCCCGATCTGGTCACCTTCGACGAAATACACGGCCGGTTGTTTGCAGGCCATCCCGATAGTTTCTCCCTTTACGCCATCTCCAAAACCGTACAAAGACTGCGCGATCTGCTGGAAAAAAACGGTGTCTCCGGTTCATTCATCCAAACCCGCCGCCGTGAAGGCTACCTGCTTTATAGTTAAAATTCCAGCCGCTTGCGCCATTCCTGTTTTTTTTCGCGCTCGAAAGCTTCCTGAATTTCTTTCAGCTCTCCCCTGTTATCCTTTTCGTTTATTTCCAGATACTCCGCTTTTAGCCGCCGGACGCCTTCCAAACCGCCCTCGATTATTGCCTCAGACATACATATAGCGATCTGGCTTCTTAAGAACTGCGCGTTTACTCGGGCTTCTTCCGCGGTCGCCCCCGCATCTTCGGCTTTTTTGATATAAATTTCTATTGTCTTGCGCTTAGGTAGAATGCCCCATTCTTTCTTGTCTCCTACTCCTTTTATTATCAATTTTCTCACCTCCCGGTCCAATTCTTCATCCGTAAGGGAAAATATCCTCCCCAACATCCATAAAAAGGCTCTGTCTGCCTCCTCTCCGTCATACAAATATTTTCTCCTGTTTTTCATAATAAATATCCTCTCGTCGCTTTTTTTATCCGGTTGCGTTCTGAAAGGTAAAGCCTGTCCAATATTCCTGGTAACCCTATAAGTACATACACCTGGTATCCCGCAATATATTCCAAATCCTCGTAACTGAATCTGTTTTCAGGTATATCTGAAATAGTGGGGCAATCTTGGTCTTTAAAGTACACGGCCAGATGTTTTATCCTTTCCCTAACCCCTTCCCCAAACAATTTTCTCACTTTACGGGGTGCCATACCTGCCTCTTTCCATTCATCGATCACCCTTTCGCGCGCATGAAAATGTCTCTGCCACTCCGTTGGTACTTCTGCTTTTACCATTCAGCAATTTTCCCCTTTTCCCAAAAATCATCTTGACCCTACTTTGACATTGTTGACACCGGCTGTTTCCTGTACCTGTCCGTAACCTCTACCAAAACCGCTCCTGCCAGAATTACTCCCACTCTGGCTAGTATATCCCCTGCTTCAGGCGAACCTGCCGTCAGTTCCCACATTACCGCTCCCAGCCCAACAACCATAATCCCCATACCCAATAGGCTTGGCATGTCCGCAATCCTGTCCGGCCTACTCTCCATTTCGGCAATTTTAACCTTGTGTCACAAAATATTCCAGTCTATCTTGTGTTTTCCGTTAGTTTTCACTTTTGTCTTGCCTGACTCTACCGGTGCTCGTAACTTCAGCGCCGCCTGCACAAATCCAGTAAACAGCGGGTGCGGGGACAGCGGTCGGGACTTATATTCAGGGTGAAATTGTGTCCCTACAAAAAACGGGTGCACCGATTTGGGCAGTTCCACCGCCTCTACCAGCTTCCCGTCCGGGCTCATCCCCGATATTATCATCCCGGCTTTTTCCAACTTTTCCCGAAACTCGTTATTAACTTCATACCTGTGCCGGTGCCTTTCGTTGACTATGCTGGATTTGATCAAATTCGGTTCTTTTCCGAGTTTTACATAGGCTTCTTCCAAAATTGTTCCCTTTTTTACCTCACATGGCCAGGAACCAAGCCGGATCGTCCCTCCATATTGGTGTTTTGCCAGGTACTCTTTCTGTTCCGGCATAATATGTATTACCGGGTATTTGGTTTTCGGATTGACCTCTTCCGAATTTGCCCCGCTCAAGCCCAATGAGTTTCTGGCATATTCGATTACCGCCATCTGCATTCCGAAACACAATCCCAGATAGGGTATTTTCTTCTCCCGGGCAAATTCCACAGCTTTTAATTTCCCCTCTACTCCCCGGCTCCCCCATCCCTGGGGCACTATTACTCCGTCATAATTCTGTCTTATTTCCGCTTCCGCTTCTTTTCTCTTTCTCTCATCCTCAAACCTCTGCACGTCAAACCACCCGATTACGGGATTGACTCCGGCACTCCACGCTGCATGTTTTATGGCTTCTATCACACACACATAACTGTCTTCCAGGGCAAAGTCTCCCGATGTAAAGTACTTGCCGGCAATTGCGATTCTTACCTCGCCTTTCAATTTCCCCAACCCGGCCAGCCATTCCCGCCATTCTTTAAGGTCTTTCTTTTTCGCCCGCAGACCGAGCTGTTTCAAAAGTTTTTCCTTCGCCTTCTGTTCCTCCAATACGAGTGGTACCCGGTATATGGTATCTACATCCGGATTGGTAAATATATGCTCCTCCTTCACCCCGGTATTGAATGCAATTGTCCGACGGCGTTTGTCATCCACTTGCTGATCCGCCCGGCAAACTATAAAGTCCGGCTGCAGACCCAGCCGGTACAATTCATACACTGAGGCCTGTGCCGGTTTGCTCTTCATTTCCCCCAAAAATCCCGGTATCGGCAGATACACCACGTGCACCAGGACTACATCCCGCGGTTTCTCCTGCTTCAGGCGCCGCATAGCTTCAAAAAACATCATGTTTTGGTATTCCCCCACCGTCCCCCCAACCTCAATAATAGAGATATCCACTTTGTCTTTCTTTGCTCCCTCCTTGATCCGCCTGATAATTTCCCCTGGTATATGGATATGTCCCTCTACGCATTTTCCACCATATCCCAGGCTCCTTTCCTTCTGCAATACCTCCCAGTAGATTTGCCCCATGGTAAAGTAATTTCTTCGGGTAAGGTTTTCACCCAAAAATCGCTCGTAGTGTCCCAGATCCTGATCCGTTTCCATCCCGTCGTCGGTTACAAATACTTCCCCATGTTCCAGGGGATTCATTGTCCCCGCGTCCACATTCAGATACATATCCGCTTTGGTCAAAGTCACTCTAAACCCTGCCGATTTGAGTGTCAGCCCCAATGCCGCCGCCGTTATTCCCTTTCCGAGCCCGGAAATCACTCCGCCTGTGACAAATACGTATTTGGGGGCAGGCACTCATAATTTTTAACAGTTGTATTCCCTCCCGTCAACTCTCACTTCCACTTTTTTTCTTCCGCAATTTTTTTGATATGTTTTTTAGTCTCTTCTTTATTCCCGTCAGTCATATAATTTTCGGTAGCATTCAACATTGCCTGTGCAAGGATTATTAATGACTTATTTTGCGCAGCTTCCCTGGCCAACCTGTCGCCTTCAGTCTCAGAAAGTTTGGCGGCCCTGCTCCCGGAATACAGATATACCTGGGTCAGTACCCCCACGATGTTATTTTCCGCAGTGGTTACTGATTGCCTGGCAGTTCCGTTAAGTACGGTTTCGATCAGCTGCCACACATCCTCTGGTTCCCGGCCTAACCATCCGGACACGCTTACTATCCGTCTTTTTGCCATTTTTTCGAACCTATCACTTCTCATTCCCGCATTATACAGCCTTTATCTGTTATTACTCCAAGTCGAGATATTTTTTGAAAAACTCAATATCCCGGGCCACGACCGTATTCCAGTCCGGCAATAGATTGTGATCGTCTCCCGGATACTCCAGATACGTTACATTTTTATCCAGGACTTTCAGCCTGCGGCTGACTTCCCTGCTCCATGTTACGGGTACCCATGAATCCGTCGTGCCCTGATGAATCTGCAGCGGTCCCGAGATTCTTTCCAAATACTGCGTAAAAGCATACTTATCAGTGTCATACTCTGTCTCAAATCTCGCCAGATCTTTCCTCAATGCTTTCCCCCCATCCCCTTCGTAATCATTTGTGTACACGAGGATGGAAAACGGGAAACGGGCAGTCACCGGAGCCCATAAGGTCGCCGGAATCGGTCTGCCGGACGCTTCCAGCACTGTCAATACTATTTGCCCGCCGTTGCTGTGGCCCCACATCCCGATCCGGGAGGCATCTGCTTCCGGCAGGGTTTTTACGGCCGCCAGGAGATTGAGGGTAGTCGTGTATGTTTCAAACCTGGCCTCAAAAACATCCGCTGATGGACTGGCTGACCCGCCATAACCCAGATAATCGGCCGCAAGCGATATAAACCCCGCCTTGGCATATTCCGCCGCGCTCCTTTTTGTCCCATCTCCGGTCGTATACGTTGCGCGGTCTTGAAAACCCCTGACCTGGACAATTACCGGAAAAGGCCCGTCTCCCTGAGGCAGGTGCATCCTGCCGTATACTCTCTTGCCGTCACTTTCAAAATGAAAATTAGATGCTGTATATGCCGAAGTGGTGGCCACTGCCTCATCCAAAATAATACTCCCCCCTCCGTACGCCCTTTCTCCCAGATTCTCAATCGTATACTTCAAAAGCGGCAGTTCTTTTGCCTCAAATGCTTCCCCGGTTTTCCTATCTTCATTGAAATTTGAATTTTGAATATTGAATATTAAGGTTCCTGCAATTCCCAAAGAGGCACCGAGTAAAAACACTCCGAAAAATTTCCACTTCATTTTTCCAGTTTACCATCTGTTATTGGTTCTCAAAGACCCCGGGCTGTATGCCCGCAGTACTTTGAGCCGGCTCAAATTCTCTTCACTCCGGTTTATTATCTTCTTCACGGGTACTGCCATGTCCATTTCTTTCTCCCGGTCCCCCCCGAATCCAGGTTCCGATTTCATATAACTTTGGGTCCACTTTCGCCCCTAATTTGGAGCATAACGAATGGGGTACAACGACATCGCATCCTATGCACCCGTGCAACGCCCCTGATATTAACCGCTTTTCATGATTGGGCATACACCTTTGGCTTTCCGGTCACTACTGCATTCTCTTTATTCTTGCCGTTGCTTTCCTTAACCTTGTCTTTTTTTAAATTCAAAGGCTGCCATTTTGGCTCAATGGTCGGACCGGTTGGCCCAATATTGTCTGCCGCCATGATATTCTCAAATTCCCGATTTGCCATTTTTTCACCTCCTTTCTGGAATAAAACCAAAAAACACCCCCAGCAGACCACCGGAGGTGAAATAATGTGCCTGTATCAATTAAATTTCCTTAAGGCACCTTCAGGATTTCTGCTGTAACTTAAATGTAAAACTTTAATTTCCGGCGGTCAACCGTTAAAAACGGGCAAAGTACCCAGGCACACTGCTTCTCCCGCAAACCGTTCTCCCTGCCTAAACACAGCCGCCGCGCCGGCATAAACCGCATCTGTTTTTTCCAATATCTGCTGCACTATCTTCAAACTACTGCCGGTAAATATCACATCATCTACCACCACTGCTCTTTTACCCTTCAGATATTCCCCGTCTCTGCCGTCGATCGCCATTGCCCGCACCCGGTAAGTCCGCAGTTCAGGCGGTTCAACCACCACAGGACTGATCATATAACCTTGTATCCCTTTGCGGCAAACAATGTATCTGGGAAGTCCAAGAATCCGGCTCATCTCCTGCAAGAGCGGCACAACCTTGGTTTCCGGTCCCACCAACACTTCCGGCTGCAGTGCTTTAACCTTTTCTGTCAGCAGTATCGCAGCCGTGTGGACCAGTTCTACATCCCCCAGCAAAGATACCGAGACCACACGCATTTTTGGCCCCATGGATACCACCGGAAACTTTCTGGTAAGCTTCCCCACTTTCACCTCCACCCACTGCATAGATTAGATTTTAACCTAACCAACGGGATAATTCGTTATATGCTGTCCCGTCCATCAACTGGTAATGTGTCCCCGAAGTCAATACCAGTCGGCTGTGTTTTACCAGTTTTTGTATTAGCCGGCCTAGTTCCGGCGGCATTAATACATCATTTTTTCCCGATATAATAAGGGTTTTATTGGGCAGTTTTTGAAGGAGGGCGCAGTTGTTGCATCTTTTAATAAACCTGGCTGTCTGAAGATGTTTCTGCACATTTATTTCTCTGAAAAATTTTACTGTCTGCTCCGTTTCATGAATGTAATTTTCACTGTCTGTTTTTTCTCTTCTTATTTTGTGTACTGCCATATATCCCTGCTTTAAGACTTTTTCCGGCAATCTGGCCAGAGTCTTTACTGCAGTTTCCCCTACCCGCCCGGCCGCCAGTTTGACCAGATTGTCCATCCATTTTATTCTGCCTGAGAGCATTGGCCCCGTCCCCAGAAAAACCACTTTTGCTTTGGGGTAATCTCTGGCGATATGCGGCAGCAGCATCCCCCCCAGCGACAAACCGATGATCAGATCGGGTTTTTTGTACTTCAGTTTTTCCCGCACCAGTTTTTTGACCTCCGGCACGCTGAATTCCCTGCATTCCTTCAGGTACCACGGAGCTACTACGTCATACCCCGCTTGCTTCATAAGTGTTATCAGTCTGCTTGTCTCGCTTACCGGCCGGGGATATCCGTGCAGTACCAGTGCCAGTTTATTTTGGGCCTTCATGCCCTCATTTTACCCCAGCCTTTCGCCTTTTCCCAAAGTCCCCTCTCTGGCTATTTGGTTTAAAATTGCCTCCTCTGCTCTTTTCCGTTTCCCATAGATATATCCCAATATTCTGTCCAATCTTTGCCACCCCTCCGAAGTTCCCCAATTCAGTTCATACTCTTTAGGATCAATCGATAGTCCCCCGGTCTTTATATAATAATCAGCAGTCTTTTTGTTTCTGGCATGCCGACCTTCATAAGATTCTGCCGTCCGGGTACCCGTTACCCTATGCCCGGTTACTTCCCTGATTTCTCTCCATGAGGGCACATCAACGATGATTTTTCCATCCTTAATTTTGATAGCTCCCCCGCCCCTTTGATATATCTCATTCAGCAGGACATGCTCACTTTTGCCCATTTTTTTAGCAGACTGCTCAACGGACATCCCGTTTAACTCTTCCGCTATTTCGTCAAATTTACTTCGTTTCTTAGGCATCTTTTTCCAATGTTTGGGTTATTTTTTTACATCCCCCTTTGACTTTTGGCGGGTGGCCGACACTCACTGTTAATGCGACTTCTTTACCACATTTGCACAATAAAAACGCTGTCAAACCCAACGAAATACTCTTATCCAGTTTATATTCCAAAAACCGGGTTTCGGTTCCCAATCTTTCACACGGACTGCACCCAGCCATAAACCTTTATACCGTCATTCAGCCCAAAAATCAATAAGGTGTCAATTGTTGTATGGACGAAAAGAAAAGCGCATTGTTCTCGGCCATGACCTATTTTCACGGTCCCGCGAGGGACAGCTATCGTCAGCGCTGGCGCGTTTTACGGTCCTGTTCGGAATGGGAAAGAGTAGTTCCACGCCGCTCCGATGACCGAGAACAATGCGCTCTTAAATTTTTAAGTTTGCGCTCTGAAAAGCGAGGAGAATAAGAATTAGCGTAGAAGCGTAAAGATACTTCAATCAACCGATTAGTACTGGTAAGCTAAACGCGTTACCGCGCTTACACTGCCAGCCTCTTATACGGGGTTGTCTTCCCCGGGTTGACACCACGCCTTGCGGCGGGGATGAGTTCCTAATCTTGGGTAGGGCTTCCCACTTAGATGCTTTCAGCGGTTATCCCGTAGGCACTTAGCTACCCGGCGCTGCATCTGACGACACAACCGGCACACCAGCGGTACCTCTAACCTGGTCCTCTCGTACTGAGGTCGGACCCCCTCAAGAACTCCACGACTCTACTGGATAGAGACCGACATTCTCTACCTTATATCACTATAAGGATTCGACCATATCTTGTTCGGCCTGAAGCCGATCCTGACGTATGGCCTGTGGGGATTCTAGTTGTAACCCGCCAATATTTCTTGCTTGGAATACCTGCGTTTCGCAGTATTCATGGAATAAGCAATGTCTAATATTTTTGTAATTCCCTTTTTTGTCAGATGATTACTGGAAATTACCAGATCAATCACTCTACAAAACTTTTCAAAATCTTCCGCCTTCTTCGTAAGCAGTTTTCCTTTGAAAAAAGGAATTACTTTTTTAGTTAAACTTGGTAGATCGCGAACGACAAATGCCAAACTTTTATCGGATTTATCAGATAAAGAATTAGCTTTGATGTACCCGCAAGCCAATCTATTTTTAAGTTGTTCCAATACCAGCTTTCCGGTTGGGTTTTGTGAAACTTTAAAAAAATAAATCACTTGCCAATGGGATATTATTTCCCGGCTCCGGACTACTCCGATATAGAAGCAACCTTCACCTTCAACAAATCCGAGTAAATAGTCGTCACTCACTAGTCTTTCCTGCTGATTGTCTTGCTCTGTATCCACCAGATGGTGTTTCATTTTTACTAGTACACAAATCGTATACTAGTAGAAACACATTGACAAGAGTTTCCAGCATATAGTCAGGTTTATTCCCGCTCATTTGCGGGAGTCATTCTTAATATCATAGACAAAAAGATAATTATCGTGGAATGACAGACAGCTCAGTGTCACCTGCCGAATGTTATGGCAGGTCAACTGTCTCACGACGTTCTGAACCCAGCTCGCGTACCCTTTTAACCGGCGAACAGCCGGACCCTTGGAAGGTACTGCCCCTCCAGGATAGGATGAGCCGACATCGAGGAGGATGAGCCGACATCGAGGTGCCAAACCGCCGCGTCGATATGGACTCTTGGCGGCGATCAGCCTGTTATCCCTAGGGTAGCTTTTATCCGTTAAGCCCGGTCCCTCCCACGAGGGATCCGAGGATCACTACGACCTGCTTTCGCACCTGCTCGAGCTGCCGCTCTCACAGTCAAGCGCACTTATGCCGTTACACGACTCGCTCGATTTCCATCCGAGCCTAGTGCACCTTTGTACTCCTGCGTTACCTTTTAGCAGGATACCTCCCCAGTAAAACTGCCAACCAGACCTTGTCTCCATGTGCGATTCCAGCACATGTGGGTTAGTTTTGTGACTTCAAAACGAGAGGTGTTTCACTTTTCCACGTTCATTTAACTGAACGTGGTCCCTCCTACTCTAAACAATCCCAAAGCCCAAAACAGGGCCTGGATACAGTAAAGCTCCATAGGGTCTTTTTGTCCTAGTAGAGTTAGGCCGCATCTTCACAGCCATTTCAATTTCGCCGGGTGATAGTTCAAGACAGTTATTCCCTCGTTAAACCTTTCGTGCGGGTCGGAACTTACCCGACAAGGAACTTCGCTACCATAGAACAGTTCATGTTGTTACAATGCTCCGGTTGATTACGGAGTCTCATAGTCGCCTATGAGATCGGACTATATCATCCCCGCCTTGGCGGGGGTCGACGTATAGTCTCTGAGGATTCTAAAGATTGCTTAGGAAAAACATCAAAAATTGAATATTTTCTAGTCCTCCCTTTACCCAGGTTTATTTGCTCTCGAATCTTTAAAATTTTAAACAAACCTTCTGGGTTTTTATGCTCCCCGCTCTTCATTAAGCTTGCCGCTTTAACAAATAAATTAAAGTTGCGTTGCTTACTTTCAGAACGAAGAGGAAACTCTTGGAAAAACGGAATTACTTTACTAACAATGTCCAAAGGAGTGGTCACATCAAGTGAATAAACCCCATCAAACCTTTTTTTTATAATCCCGCATCTCAGAATTTGCTGAAACAAATTCAATAAAGTGGGGTCGCGTTGAGATATATTGAAACTCATCACCACCTGCCAATTTACCTTGTAATCTGTTTTCCGGCGCAAGGAAATATTAAAACTTCCTTCTCCTTCTGCAAACCCTGCCAAGAATTGTCCTGTCTCTAGCCTTTCCTGCTGATTATCTGCACTCAACACATTGTTAGTTTAACCCCGAATAAAAACCGAAGTCAATACTAGTGTGAGATACTCAGACGTTCCAGCATATAGTCGACTTTTACAACTACAACGGCCTTTCGGCTCATAGTTACTGCTGCCGTTCACTCGAGCTTCATTTCAAGGCTAACCCTTGCGGGATCACCCATCCACTTAACTTACGAGCACTGGGCAGGTATCAGCCTGTATACCGCCTCTTTCGAGTTCGCACAGACCTGTGTTTTAGTTAAACAGTCGAGGAATAAGCTTTAGCTGCGGCCCGCCTTGCGGCGGGCAGGACATCTTGCAAACTTACGTCCAGCTTTTTTGCCGAGTTCCTTGAACTACCTTCTCCCGATCGCCTTGGTCTACTCGACCCACCCACCAGTGTCGGTTTGCGGTACGGCATAAAAAATGTCTCACTACGAATCTTTTCTTGAAAACAAAAGCGCACCAAGTTGTTCGTTGATTTCTCTTCAAACTTCCCGTCACAGTTCGATTAAACACCGGTCCGCGTTTTACAGGACCGACTGTCTTACTGCTTAGACGCCGCATTCACTGCACGCGTTTGGCTGCTCTCACTTTGTCCATCCCTAGCTGATAACGACATTTTCCATGTAGACGAATATTTACGTCTCGTCCATCGGCTACGCCCTCTGCGGCCTCGCCTTAGGTGCCGACTCACCCTCCGTCAAACAATGTCGCGGAGGAAACCTTGGGTATTCGGCGTCCCAGATTCTCACTGGGATTACGCTACTCATTCCGGCATTCTCACTTGAGGTCGCTCCAGTTCGCCTTACGGCTGGCCTTCACCGCTCCCTCAACGCTCCCCTACCACTCCCCCGCAAAATGCGGGGAAATCTGTATCTTCGGCAGGATGCTTCAGCCTCGGTTCATTTTCCGCGCCGAACTCCCAAATCGACCAGTGAGCTGTTACGCTTTCTTTAAAGGATGGCTGCTTCTGAGCCAACCTCCTGGCTGTCTGAGGAATTCGACTGCGTTCAACACTAAGCATCCATTTAGAGGCCTTAGACGACAGTCTGGGTTGTTTCCCTTTTGAGCGGCCCGCTTAGCCGGGTCGTTCTGACTCCCAAAGTACTCTGACACGAATTCGGAGTTTGATTGAACAGGACGGCTTGCGCCGCCCGGCCCATCCAGTGCTCTACCTCATGTCAGTTGGCTTTGAGGCTATACCTATATATATTTCGGGGAGAGCCAGCTATCTCCTGGTTCGATTGGCATATTACCCCTAACCACAAGTCATCCCACAGATTTGTAACTCTGACGGGTTCGGGCCTCCTCCCGCCTTTCGGCGGGACTCACCCTGCTCATGGTTAGCTCACCAGGTTTCGGGTCTTCCAACTGCTGCTGGTATTTCGCCCTGTTAAGACTCGGTTTCCCTACGCCTCCCCCCGCTTAGCGGGGTTAAACTTGCAGCAATCGAAAACTCGCCGGATCATTCTTCAATAGGCACGCGATCACCCCGACCTTGCGGAGGGGCTCTCACTGCTTGATAGCAGACAATTTCAGGTTCTATTTCACTAGGTTTTTAACCCTTCTTTTCACCTTTCCCTCACGGTACTGGTTCACTATCGGTATGCTAAAGTATTTAGCCTTGGAGTGTGGTTACCCCGGATTCCCACAAAGTATGTTCTTCATGGTACTTGGGTACAAACTAAGGTGGACGGAAGTTTCGCTTACGCGGCTGTCACGCTCTTTGGCTCCTGTTTCCACAGGATTCAACTACTCCTCATCCAATCCCATATCGTCTGCCCCGCAACACCACGTACATGTAACTGTACATGGTTTAGGCTTTTCCGCTTTCGCTCTCCGCTTACTTACGGAATCTCGTTGATTTATTTTCCTGCCCCTACTTAGATGTTTCAGTTCAGGGCGTGCCCCTCCCGCACCTTTTCTAACCTCCGACCTCGGAAAGCTCTCAATCCGTCACCGCTAAAATACCAGCGGTCGGCAAGAATAATTCCAAAGTCAGTGGGCTAGACAAGATGCGGGACCCCCCGCAGTTTCTGCGGGGTGGGTTTCCCCATTCGGACACCGCCGGATCAGCGCTTCTTGGCAGCTCCCCGACGACTATCGTGGCCTAGTACGTCCTTCTTCGGCTTTAGCATCCTCCAGGCATCCATTGTCTGCTTTTCGGAAGTAAAAATTACGGCTCTACTCTGACTCATTCTCCTCACTTTTCAAAGTGCAAATGGTTTTTTTAAATGCTGACCTCGGTATCCCCGAAAGGACACCGGGGTCAGCTTTCAAAGGGTGGACCGCAGGAGACTCGAACTCCTCACCTCGTCATTGCAAATGACGCGCTCTAGCCAGATGAGCTAGCGGCCCGAGTTTCTGCTGTCCTGTAAATTTTCAATAAAAATGCCTCCTTTCGGAGGCTCTGCCACTCGGAATCTGCGCTCTGGGCCGTCTAACAGCCGTTAGCTGTTAATTCGGTTTTATTTATTTTACGCAAAATCCTCATGTACAAATACCTTGCCAAACAAAAGGTAACCGTATATTACCTTCCGCGTTCAAAGCTGTCAAGCCCG
>Ga0075657_143_pt1 | contig 5538 bp, 6 predicted proteins | sample RifGroA1_FD_68402 | JGI IMG/M metagenome (GOLD analysis project Ga0075657, IMG submission 68402) | Microgenomates (Amesbacteria) bacterium GW2011_GWA1_47_16
GACGGCGTAGAGATTGGCGTAAGGGTTGATTTCGGGATTGAGGTTAGCCAGGATCAAAAGCTGCTTACCCGATGGGTAAGGAAGAGCCAGGCCGGACTGCATGGGACCGGTATAAACGATAGTGGGGTTCTGGTTGTCGTATTCGATGATGATGACAGTCTCCCCCTCGATTTTCAGCAAGTGGGAGGAAGTGGGAAACCAGGACAAGCCAGAGGGATGAGTGTACGCAGTGAGCGGAGAGAAGGGTTTGACGGTGAGGGTAGGCGTAGGGGAGGTCCGGCCCGTACGGGGAGTGGGTGAAAGCGTAGGGATTCGGGTGGGGACAGAAGTATGGCCGACTACGAAATTACGGTCTTCTATGACATCGTAGACATACACGGTCCCCGGTACGAGAGAGCGCTCCTGCGGCTGGGAGCTGGAACCAGGCAGAGGCCGGACTAGGTTGTCCGGTAAAGTGGCGGAAGCGGTAGCCGTATAGAGTATTTTGTCTTCCTTAGGCGACCAGACTATATCGGCAGCTGCCGACTCGAGCAGGTCTCTGAGCAAGGGGGAAAGCGAGGAAAGCCTCTGCTGGGAACGTAAATTTTTAGTTTCCTGCCAGCTTTCAAGTGTGACGGTCAGACTATTCGTAACTTCCAGCAACCGGGGATTACCGGTATCTATGAGATAGTCAGCCGGATCAGCCCCCGGGACTCTGACCAAAATTTGTCTGGAATCAGGAGACCAGGAAAGGGAAGAGACGGCAAAGTCTATTAGGTTGGACGTCAGTATCAACCTGGCTTCCCGGTTTAAAAGTCCCAGAGGAGATTCGTTTAAATCCAAAGAATACAGGCCGGAGAGAGCACCGGTGTTTTGGACAAAAACAATCTTTGATCCGTCAGGGGACAGCACCGGGTTAGAGGCGCCACCTGTCGTTACGGCTTTAAGGGAGGGAACGGTGGGGAATAAGACGGCTGTAGCACGGGTGACGATCTCCGGTTCTACCAACAGCGACTTTTTCCAGGGGTGATAGCTTTCTTTTTTGATTTCAACTGCATAAGTTCCGGGGGAAAGATTAATGGTGCTGTTGGTAGCGGATTTTAGCAGGCTATTGACGAAGATCTGGGCGCCGTCCGGGTACGAATGGGCTACTAATAGGCCTGTGGGCTGCAGAGCCCGATCTTTAAAGTTGGGTCGATATCCGCGGGCGAATAGAATGACCAAGATGGTACCCAGGGGAACGACGACAAGACCGGTAAGAAAAATCAGCAGCCGCTGAAAGGATGGACCTTGCATCTTTATCAATTTTAGCATTAAATCATTTCGCTATTTGGCACGGAACGAGTATATCTAATTATGTCAAATACTATCAATAATAATCAATTAAAGAATGCTTAGTAAAAGGATTGGTATTGACCTCGGAACCGCCAACTGCCTTGTCTGGCTAAACGGTAAAGGGATCGTGATGAATGAGCCGACGGTGGTGGCGATAACATCCGATGACGGCCGGGTGGTGGCGGTGGGGAATGAAGCCAAAGAAATGCTTGGCCGGACACCGGGTAACATTGTAGCATCACGTCCGATGAGGGACGGGGTGATCGCTGATTACCGAGTAACGGAAGCGATGCTGTCTTATTTTATCCAGCAGGTTTCGGGCAGGGTATTTTTATTTAAACCGGAAGTGATGATTTGTGTTCCGGCAGGTGTGACCCAGGTGGAGCGGAGGGCTGTACTTGATGCTACGCTATCCGCGGGAGCGAAGGTGGCATATTTGATCGATGAACCCCTGGCGGCGGCTATCGGGGCGAAAATACCGATAGCGGCCCCTTCAGGCAACATGATTATCGATATCGGGGGCGGGTCCGCCGAGGCCGCTGTCATATCCCTGGGCGGGGTGGTGGTGCACAAAAGCGTCCGGGTGGCTGGGAATAAAATTGACGAGGCTATCAGTGCTTTCATGCGCCGGCGGCACAACCTGCTAATCGGAGAGACGACCTCTGAGGGTGTAAAACTTAAAATCGGGTCTGCGACTGTGCTGGACCAGGAAGAAACTATGGAAGTGAAAGGGAGAGATACCATAACCGGACTCCCCCGGGCTATCGCTGTCTCGTCCACGGAGGTGACGGAAGCAATCAGGCCGACCTTGCTGCAAATCATCGGGGCGGCCAAAGGAGTGCTCGAAGAGACGCCGCCGGAGCTGGCCTCAGATATTATCGACAAAGGTATTGTCATGAGCGGGGGTACATCTTTACTTCGCAATCTGGATCGGTTTATGACCGATCTGACCGGTGTACCCTGCCATGTGGCGGAAGAACCGCTATTATGTGTCGCCCGGGGGACCGGGATAGCTTTGGAAAACCTGGATTTGTATAAGAAGTCTATAAGCAGAAGGTAGGTTGGAGGCTTATTTTAAATCCAAAAAACCAACCCTGTGTCTAAAAAAATGAGTCTTTTTGGGTTGGTTTTTGGTGTTATTTCAGTTCTACCGTTGCTCCGGCTGTGGTAAGCTTGGCTTTGGCTTCTTCGGAATTTGCTTTATTGGCGCCTTCCAGTATCACGGCACCGGGTTTTTCGGACAGATCCTTGGCTTCTTTCAAGCCCAAATTAGGATTGATTTCGCGCAAGGCTTTGATAACGGCAATTTTATTGGCTCCGGCATCCTTAAGAACGACATCGAAGGAAGTTTTTTCTTCCGCATCTGAGGCAGCGGGAGCGACTCCGTTGCCGGAGGGCGCTGCTGCAGCCATGACCGGCGAAGCGGAAACTCCGAATTTTTCTTCCAGGGACTTGACCAGTTCGGCCAGCTCCATGACGGACAGTTCTCCTATTTGTTTTATAAGTTTATCGGTTTTATCTGACATTAATAATTTCACCCCCTATTCAGGATTTACTTTGGCGGATTGCATCCAGTGTACGGACTAATTTACCTATGTTCCAATTTAGAGAATAAACCAGGCGGAAGATGGGGGAATTGAGGGTGCCGACGGTTTTGGCAATCAGTACATCCCTGCCGGGAATGGCGGCTAACTGACTGATTTCTTCGGCTGACAGTACTTTATCCGAAAGAAGTCCGGATTTGAATGAGGGCAGACCGTGCTTTTTGGCAAAATCGGCAATCGCCTTGATTGAGGACACTTCATCCAACAGCGAAAAAACAAACGCAGACGTCCCCTCCAATTTGAGTTCCGGCTGGTTGGCGGCAATCAGAAAAAGAGTATTTTTGGCTACGAGCAACTGACCTCCAGTCTGTCTGATAAGACGGCGAAGCTCAGTAACCTGGGAAACCTTAAGTCCCTTATAGTCCACAACAGCGACAGCTTTGGAACGCGAGAGGAGTTCTTTCAGGATTTCGACGGAGGAAGCTTTTTGGGGGGTAATTTTAGCCATATTTCCTCGGCGCGGCTTATTTGAGTGCACGCTGTCTCAGGATTAACAAAAGGATTATACCATATCAGATTTCAAGTTTGATAGCAGGGCTCATGGTAGATTTGAGGACTACTTTCTGAACTGCAGGAAGGTAAGAGACGATTGCCCGGATGTTTTCCTCAAGTTCTTTGTCTTTTTGCGAGAGTTTGCCGACTGTGGTGTGGACTACGGGAGCGTCTTTGTCGGTTTTCAACTGGACAGTATTGGACCCGGAAAGTTTTTTAGCTGCCGCTTCGGGATCGGGAACAACGGTACCGTTTTTGGGGTTGGGCATTAGTCCTCTAGGCCCTAATACTTTGGCGAATTTGACCAGTCCGGCCATCTGGGCGGGTGTGGCCAGCAGAATATCAAAATCTATTTTTCCGGACTCGATTTTTGTCAGGGTATCCGCATCTGCGACTGCTACCCGGCGGGTCTTACCCGATGAGTGAGGCAAGTTGAGGGATTTTGTCAGGCCTTTGTCTTTGAGGTTGATGTGCAGTTCCACCGTACCATCAAATTTGGCGAGAGTGACTTTGCGCAAAAGACCCAAGCCTTCGGCCAGGGTGTATTTCCTGTCCGCATCGATCTGTGATTTTGCAGCTTGATAGGATTTGGAACGGACACGCACCCGGCGGGCGGATATTTCCCCTGTTTTCTGAAGGGGGACAAGTGTCGGGGTGACCCCGGTATTTATTTGTGCCTCGATAACAGGAACTGAGCGAACTGCGGATTTTACCGGATTGGAGATTGTCTGGCCCTCCCGGAGCTTTTTCTGCTCCAGTTTGACGGCTTTTTTGGCCTTGAGGCTGGTTTCTTCCTCAGAACCAAGGACGGTGATGCGTTTTTTACCCACGCTTTGGATAATTTTATAAGTTTAACAGAGAGTATTATACCTAAATTACTTGTTTAATCCAAGTCGTAACGGGAGAGGAAGTTTTGGGTCTCGCCGGGTTTTAGCGGAATAGCAGATCTTCTGACTAAATCCCGACTTTTTCCCGTCTCGGGATCTTTGGCAGTAATCAATTGAATGGCGCCGATGGCCATCCGGGCTTCGATATATTTGACAGGATCGACAATCATCTTTTGGGCGTTGGCAAAATGCAGGAGTTGCTTGACCGGGACGCCTTCCGGCTGGGATTTGATCAAATTGTCCAGAATTTGCCTTTCCTGGTCCGGGGAAGACATATATTTATAAAAAAGAGAGTAATGCTTACAATAAATAAAGTCAATGGCAAATCAATTTGGTTCGATTGAAGGAAAAAAAGTAAAGGGTCTTGCGGATTTGGGGAGCAGATGCCCCAAGAAATTGTGGTTTCGGGGAAATTGGGATGACAAGCTGTTTGAGAACGCGGCGGCAATTATCGGGAGCCGAAGGATGACGGATTATGGGCGGAAGGTGACTGAAAAGATGGCCGCGCAGCTTACGGCCGAAGGCAAAACTATTGTTTCAGGTCTGGTGTACGGGGTGGACCAGACGGTGCATCGGGCATGCCTGGAGTTCGGCGGGAGGACCGTGGCTGTATTGGGATGGGGGATTGGGTGGGATAAGTTGGGTGATGAAGAGAAAAAGTTAATCGAGTCGATAGAGAAAAACGGAGGATTAGTAATTTCGGAGTGGGAAGGGATGAGGCCGGCTCTGTGGACTTTTGCTTACAGAGATCGGATTATGGCAGCCATGGCGTCTGAAATATATGTGGCAGAGGCAGCCGTAAAAAGCGGGACTATGATTACAGTGGAATGGGGACTGAAGCTGGGCAGGGAGATTTGGGCGGTCCCGGGGCCGGTGACAAGCAAAGTATCGGAAGGGACGAATAAATTGATTTCGGAGGGAAAGGCGAGGATGTGGATGGACAGAAGCAATACAGATATATATATTAGTTTACAGAATGAGACATTGACGGTGGACGAGCTGGCGCGAAAGTTGGGGAAACCAGTGGAAGAAGTAGGCGGACAATTATCGCTCTTAGAACTTTCGGGAGAAGTGGAAGAAAGAGAAGGGAAATATTCAATAATTAATATATTAGAATGAAGTAGATGTTGGTAAAGGTGAGGAGTGTGGCTAATGTGGGGTTGGAATCGGTACCTATTGAGGTGGAGGTGGATGTGGCGGAGCAGGGATTTCCGGGATTCACTATTGTGGGACTGGCTTCC
>Ga0075657_137_pt1 | contig 1788 bp, 2 predicted proteins | sample RifGroA1_FD_68402 | JGI IMG/M metagenome (GOLD analysis project Ga0075657, IMG submission 68402) | Microgenomates (Amesbacteria) bacterium GW2011_GWA1_47_16
AGTGTGGCTAATGTGGGGTTGGAATCGGTACCTATTGAGGTGGAGGTGGATGTGGCGGAGCAGGGATTTCCGGGATTCACTATTGTGGGACTGGCTTCCAAGGCGGTTGAGGAAGCGCGGGAGAGGGTAAAGACAGCCATAAAAAATTCGGGGTTTGATTTCCCGCCTAAAAAGATCACGGTCAATCTGGCACCGGCGGATCTGCCCAAAGTGGGGGTGGCATACGACCTGCCTATAGCTATAGGGATTTTAGCTGCTTCGCAACAATGTCCGATACTCAATGAACTAGACTCAATATTTTATGGTGAACTAAGTCTTGACGGAAGTTTGAGAGCAACTAAAGGAGTACTTTTAGTCGGGCTTTTTGCCCGACGAAGTTCAATATTTGTACCTGTAGAGTCGGCGAATGAGGCAGCAGTGGTGGACGGAATAGCCGTTTTTCCGGTAAGGAATCTGAAGCAGGTAGTTGATCATTTAACGGGAGCCAAAAAGATGGAAGTGCTAAAACACGTTGAGGTGGAGGAACTGGTGGGGGAGGAACTCGTGGATTTTGATTTGGCTGAAGTCGCCGGACAGGAAATGGCCAAAAGAGCACTGACGATCGCTGCTGCCGGTGGGCACAACCTCTTAATGTGGGGTCCGCCCGGGACGGGTAAGACGATGCTTGCCCGGACCCTACCCGGGATATTGCCGCCGCTGCTTCCGGCAGAAGCATTGGAAGTAACCAGGGTATACTCCGTTTCAGGCATGATTTCGGCCGGAGAGACGATAATCCGCAGACGGCCTTTCAGGGCGCCGCATCACGGAGTGTCGGCGGCCGGGATGATCGGGGGAGGCAGCAACCCTTTGCCCGGCGAGGTATCTTTGGCCCATCTGGGGGTATTGTTTTTGGACGAGATGGCTGAATTCCCGCGCACCGTCCTGGAGGCTCTGAGACAGCCTATGGAAGACCGGGAAGTGGAAATTGTGAGGGCTGCAGGCCACGTGCGTTATCCGGCCGGATTTTCATTGGTCGGAGCGGTAAATCCATGTCCGTGCGGCTACCTGGGGCATCCGCGGCGGGAGTGCAAGTGCACCGATAAACAGATCCGAAAATACCGCGCAAAGATGAGCGGGCCGATACTGGACAGGATAGATTTACATGTAAAAGTACCGGCGGTAGAAACAAATAAACTAACTGCTGAAAGTTCAAGTCCGAGTCTAAGTTCAAGGGAGAGGTGGTGGGGGTGAGGAAAATCCAGGAAGCAAGGCTGGCAGGGTCGGGTATGTATACAAACTCACAGATGAGAAACCGGGAAGTACGCAAATACTGCAAACTGGATGAACAGACGGAAAAACTACTTAAACTGGCAGTGGAAAAATGGGATTTGTCAGCCAGAGCGTATTTTCGGTTGATCAAAGTGGCCAGGACGATTGCGGATCTGGCTGGAAAAGAGGATATCGACCCTTCCAATATGGCGGAAGCGCTGCAGTACCGGCAGACAAATTAGCTTCAGGTTTGATATAATATAGGATATGAAGAAGGAATCCGTTGCGATGCCTGCAGGTTTGGAGTCGGGTTTGGCAGCAGAACTGCAAAAAAGTATTGACGAAAAATATAAGGCTGATGAAAGGTTGGTCTTAATGGCAGTTTCCTTTGTTTTATTATTGTCGAAGCTGGCAAGGGAATTGGAAACCAATTTCGATCCCGGAAAGAAGTCCCAGCTCGATATATCAACAAGGGGCGATGAACAACTATATGTGGATTTCATATCCGGAAAAAAAGTCCGGGCCTGTTGGGAAAAGGGA